>Ga0233431_1003835_pt1 | contig 17215 bp, 7 predicted proteins | sample SI_118_April2016_FD_179867 | JGI IMG/M metagenome (GOLD analysis project Ga0233431, IMG submission 179867) | Seawater microbial communities from Saanich Inlet, British Columbia, Canada - SI_118_April2016_200_MG | ecosystem: Environmental > Aquatic > Marine > Inlet | place: Canada: British... | reverse complement strand
AAGCACAAGCGTTGCTTTATTTACCAATGGATGAGGGAACAGGTAGTGTAACGTACGATGTTTCTGGTAAGGGGAACGATGGAACATTGATAAGTGCTGCTGCAACGTTTGACGGGGTTAATGATTATGTTTATGTGGCAGATAATGCAGGTCTAAGATTTGATTCTGGAACACAAGATTTTACAGTTGAACTTTGGATGAGACGAAATCAGACAGGTATTGAATATTTTATTGATAAAAGAGATGCTAATAATGATGGATATACATTTGGATTTGGTTCTTCTGATCGATTTTTTATGTCGATTGATAATAATGATACTAAAACTGATATAGTAATTATAGATACAAATTGGCATCATCTTGTAGCAGTTGTTGATAGAAGTGATAAAGTTAAATTATATGTTGACGGAGTTGAAGGAACATATAATTCACAGCCAATTATTACTGGGGACGCAATGGCTACTACAACAGAGTTAGCAATAGGTACGGTATCATATACTGTTCTTGCTGCCCCGTTTAACGGAACCATTGACGAAGTCCGCATTTACAATCGTTCTTTATCAGCTAGCGAGGTTAGCCAACATTATCGCGGAACATTTTCAAATGAGACAGGTCTAGTGCTTTATCAAAACTTCAATGTAACAGATGTAACTAATGCGACAGTTCTGTATGATAAAAGCGGTGAAGGGAATAATGGAACATTTTATGATGATAATTTAACTTATCACAATACAACTGGTCGGTTCAATTGGGCAGGTACTGGTTATTCAGGAGATGGGTTATCGTTTAATGGTTGGGATGATTATATTAGTATTCCAGATTCTTCTTCTGTAAGTATAACTGGTGATGTTAGTTTGGGAGCATGGATTAATATGGAACAATTACCATCAACAACAGGATATGATTTTACAATTTTATCTAAGTGGGGAGCTTCAGCTGATGATGAACAAGATTATGTTTTATTTGTAGATGAAAGCGAAGGTGATAGATTAGTATTTAGGTTTAGTAATGGGGGAACATGGATAGTAGATAATATTACATATTTTGAATGTGAGACTAATTTTACTGCTGCTGATGTAGGAAGATGGGTGCATGTTTTTGTTACAGTAGATGTTTCTGATCCTTCAGCAACTTTCTATATAGATGGTGTAGCTCAAACAGATGCAGTGTTATATGCTAATGTTACATCTATACACGACGGTACTGGTCCTTTAACTGTAGGTACTCTTCGTACTAGTTCTACAGCATATAAGAAAAGTTTCAACGGTGATATTGACGAAGTACTAATGTATAATTATTCCTTGACAGAAGAAGAAGTTGAACATTTGTATCGCGGTTATGATCCTAATGAAGGACAGTATGGACAGCAGTTTGGGATGGATAGTTCAGTTGTTGCGTATTTTCCTTTTGATGAATCAAATGTAACAAATCCTATTGATTATTCTGATTTGTTAAACAATGGAACAAAGATGGCTGGTGTATCTTCTAGTTCCACTGAGCCTGCAAGTGTTACAGGTAAGTTTGGAAATGGTTTGGTATTTGATGGAACAGATGATTGGGTAAATACAAGTGTAACAGCAAATTTGTCTAATGGTAGTTTTAGTGTATTTGCATGGGTAAAAGATGTTCCAAGTGGAAATGCATATGTGATGGCACAGCCTCGTCAGCTTGATCCTTCATATGCAAGTGATTGGATTTTAGGTTATATTAATGGTGGTTTGTGGATACGAGCTCAAAATATTGATGGTGGGAATGTTATTTCTGATGGTGATTGGCATTATACTGGGTTTACATTTAACGGAACTGATGCGTTTTTGTATATTGATGGAATTTATGTTGGTACTAATACTACAGGACCAATTGGTGCAGTTGGTTCTGTAAATATTATGACTCGTGGTGATGCAACATCTGTGTTTGAAGATGGAAAAATAGATGAAGTTTTAATTTTAAATCGTTCGCTTAGCGCGGGAGAAATTTTAAATTTGTATAAGGGACTTCCTATAAATTACCAACCTTATTACCAAAACCAGTCTGAAACGCAAAGCTTAGTTAACTCAGCTGATACACTTCTTTACTTAACAATGGATGAAGCACAAGGTGGAATTGTTTATGATAATTCGTCGCAGCTTCTAAATGGAACAATGGTTAACTACACGAACAACGATACAGCACATACGCTTGAAACTGCTTTCCCAGGTTTTCGTGGATTAGATTTTGATATGGTTTCTCAACAACATGTTGATTTTGGAGATACTACAGTTTTTGACGGGGCAACAGAATTAACTATAAGTGCATGGATTAAAAAAATTGATACTAGTGCAGATGCTATTGTTGCGAAGTATGCATGGACAGGCGGTAGTCAACGATCATTTAGAATGACCACAAAAACTGATGGTTTTATTGAACTTGGTATTTGGAAAGATGGTGGCTCAACAAATTGGAAAGCTATTAATTCGTCAACTGCAATAACTGTTAATCAATGGCATCATGTTGTAGGTACTTGGAATGGTACTTCTGATTCGTATAATGTTTATATAGATGGAGAAAATGTTACAAATCTTTTAACTATATCAGGTGATGCACCTGTTTCAATACCTAATGTGGCTACTAATTTGTTTATTGGTGCACAGGACAATGGAGTTTCTTCTCACTTTAATGGTAGTATCGACGAATTTTTAATGTTCAACCGTTCGTTAACTCCGGCGGAAGTTCTTTCCCTATATAATGGTTCTACATATTATTCAGAATCAATGGGGTGCACTTTCTCAGATTCGCAGACTTTATCAGAAGATTTGAATTGTACAGGTTCGGTACTTACAATTAATTCAGGCGGAAACTTAATTACAAATGGGTATGATGTTTATGCAACTAACTTAACAATTAATTCAGGCGGAGTTTTCAATTCTTCTGTTGGGGGAACAGTTACTGTTACAGATATTACCACAGTTGGTGGAAATTTCACTGCTGGTTCATCAACTTTAAGTTTAGGAAGTGGAGTAACAAGTGATTATGCATTGATAATGAATTCTGGAAGTACATTTAATGGGGGAAGCGGAACCCATACCATTGGGTCCATAGCTGGAACACCCGCAACGTCATTCACATTATCATCAGGTACGACCACTATAGATTCTGCCAGATCATCAACAGATATTTCTTTTTCAATACCTGCTTCTGGGTTTGATGATGGAGATGGAACGGTAATTTTTACAATGGCGGGAACACAGTTGCTATATCAAAATACTAATACTGCAAGAACTTTGTATAATGTAATTCTAAACAAGGCTTCAGGCACAGTTCAATATTATAATGGTAAGGGTTTTGCTCTAACAGTTGATAATGATTTAACAATAACTTCAGGAACATTTGATACTGAAGAAACTGTAAGTGGGACAGACCATGATTTAACGGTAGCAGGTGATGTAGACGTAACTGGAACTCTAGATGGTAATGCAGGGGCGATGTCGTTTGGATCATTAACAATAAACTCAGGCGGTACGTATAATGCTACAAGCGGGACTACTACTATTACTAGTGAAGCTGGTAGTGGATATTCTATAAATCATGACGGAACATTTACACATAATAATGGATTAGTTGTCCTTTCATCAACAACAGCATCAGAAATAGATATAGCTGGTAGTGGAACATTATATGATTTAACTGTATCTCCAACTTCTTCAATTACTTTTGAAGGAACAGCAACAGTTGGAAATGATTTAACAGTAACTACTGGAACGTTTGCTCAATCTTCTCCAGGAAATGCTCTTACTGTAACTGGTGATGTATTAGTTTCTGGTGGACAGTTAGGAAATGCTGCTTGGACTGGAGCAGGAAATTTCGGTTCTTTAACAATCAATTCAGGTGGTACTTATTATGCAACAAATGGGACTACTACTATTACTAGTGAAACAACTGGTGATTATGCTTTTGATAATGATGGGGTTTATACACATAATTCCGGAACATTAACTATAACCACTTCTACAGATACAAGTGTGGATCTGAAAGGTAGCGGAGCAGATAAAATAAATATTTTAATACTTAACAACAGTGGAAGTACTGTAACTTGGACAAATGATCATTCGGCATCGATTATTGATGATGATTTGAAAATATATAATACAACTTTTGTTCCAGATGCTGCTGCACGCGGATTTATTATTGATGATAGAATAGATATTTATTCTGGTGGAACTTTTGGCGGAACAGACATGAGTGATACAATTGATTGTGATGATTTGTATATTAATTCTGGTGGAACTTACAATGCGACAACTGGAAATACAACTGTTGGTGGTGAGATGTATAGATCGGGAACTTTTAATCATAATGATGGAACAGTTGTGCGGCAACAAAGTTCAGGTGATTGGGATGGTTTTAGTTCAGCATCTAGTGCTTTTTACAATTTGATAAATGAGGGTGGGTATACTGCTGATGGAAATTCTATGTGGGTAATTAATAGTTTGTATACACCATCAGCAGGAAGTTATAATTTGTATTATGCTTCTACTCTAACATTAGGAAATGATACACAGTCTGGAAGTGTTAGTGGTTCTGTTGTAAGTGATTTTACTCTTAATTTAAAATATCCAAATACACTTCGTGGAGCTAATGAAGCATATCCTGCGCAAATTATTAAACATTATATGGGCGGAAATTCAGCTGGAACAGGATATCTTACATTAAACAATACAGTATTTACTCTTACATTGGATACAGGTGGAAATACAAATACAGGTGGGGTTAAAATATATGGTAACAGTACATTTGCGGATTTAACAATAGATAGTCCAAATAAAGTTTACACATATGGGGATCAAATAATAATCAAAGGAGTTGATATTAACTCTGGTGGAACATTTGATACTCGTGGTAGTGCTTATTTAGAAATTTCTGGAGAACATAGTTCTTCAAGAGCAATAGATTGTGCAGGAACATTTTACGGTGCAGGAAATACTATTGAATTTACTTCTGCTACAACTACTGCTATAGATTTGGTTTGTAGTGGTGGTAATTTAGAAAATATGATTTTGGATATGTCAGTTGGTGGAAATGATTATGTGGAGATGTTGGGTGGGATAACTCTAGATGGAAATCTAACTGTTGATGATGGAGTAATGTATACACAATCATATGATAAGGATATTACTGTTGTAGGAGATGTTCTAATTAATTCAGGTGGAAATTTAGGAAGAACAACTTCAGAGAGCGGGTCGTTTTCGTTCGGAAGCTTAACAATAAACTCTGGTGGAACTTACAATGCCACAAACGGAACAACTACGATAACTTCTCGTTCAGCATCTCTTGACGGAATTGACGCTAAGACAGGTTCGACATTTACACATAATAGTGGAACTGTTAATATGACTGGATCTCCTGGAGTTAGATTTTTAGATATGCAAGGTGGTGATTCATTTTATAATCTTATTCAGGATTCATCATCTGAATCTTCAGCTAACTATGCAATTGTTGTGGATAATGATTTAACAGTTACAACTGGAGAACTTACATTAAAATCTACTGGAACAGTAACAGGTGATGTAGATGTTTCTGGAACATTAGATGGTGCAGATGCTTCTTTTGCTATGACATTCGGTTCCCTAACAATTAATTCAGGCGGAACTTACGAGGCAACAAGTGGGACAACAACGGTAACTGGAAGCTTTGATAACGATGGGACATTTACGCATAATGAAGGGACTATGTTAAGTCAAACTGAAACTTCTGAATTTAGTTGGTTTTTTGGTGATGCTGTTTTATATAATCTTCAAACTGATTTGGGATCTGGTGATAGAATGCTTGCGAAAGAATCAGTAACAGTTATTAATCAAATTACCCGTTCTGGTTCTGGAATGATCAGAACAACTGGATTGAATCTAATTCTTGGAAACACAAGTCAATCTGGAACTCTAAATCATGCGAGCTTTCAAATTAGGTCAGGTGGTGGAACTAATTATATTCAGGGTGCGAGTTTATTGTATCCAGGTATAATTTCAGTAGCACCTTCATATATTGATGAAAATTTGAATTTAAAATGGATAGATTTGCAAGCAACATGGACAACAAGTGGTACTGGGGATACAATTACTCTTTACGGAGACTGCGAATTCGATGCATTCACTGTTAGCTCAGGGGACACGTTAGATTTGAATGGTCAGAGAGCTGAGTTTGGTGGGTTGTTAACAGGTTCTTCAGGTTCAGCAATAGATTATGGAATAGATGGATTAATTTTAGCGAGTGATTTTGATTTAGATGGGACAATGAGTGGAACAGCATTAGCTACTATACTTACAGGTGCAAATGAATTTGATATGAATGCAGCTGGTTTGACTGGTGTTAGAATGACAAATATTGGTGATGGGAATTCTGCAACTGCTTTAGGTCTTGATGTTACAACTTCATCTTTAATGTTTGTTTCAGGTGAGATTGACTTGGGTTCAGGTGTAAATGCGATTACAAGTAATCTAACAATTGTAAATGGTGGGACACTTGATGGAGGAGCTAGAACAATAACAGTTTCTGAAAACTGGAAATCAAGTGGTGGTCTAATTGGTAAGAGTGCGTTGGATTTGGATGGTAGTGAATATGTTAGTGTTGGTGATGATGCATCACTTGATATAGTAGAGAACATTACTATTGAAGCCTGGATAAATGCAAGAATTCTTAATGACGATTACCATAGAATAGTGCATAAGAACAATGCATATACTTTTAATTTAAATGTTACTGGTAGTACTATTATATTTCATAATTATGGTAGCTCTTATCAGTCTGATGCGCAGTCAAATGTTTTAACAGTAGGTAAATGGCATCATGTTGTTCTAACAAAAGATACGGCAAATGGTATTACATTTTATGTAGATGGTAAAAATGTTGGTACTGATACCTCTGCTAATGCTAAAGCTAACTTTGGTTCAAGTGAAGTAGATGTTTATATTGGAATTGATGAAGATGAATCTGCTAGAGGACTCAACGGAACAATAGCTCGTGTCTCAATTTACAATACTTCATTAACACAGGCAGATATCAGAAATATAATGTTTGATGATTGTGCGAGTATGGATAATCAGTCTAATTTAGTTTCTTGTTACCAGTTTGACGAAGGAAGCGGTACGACTGTTGCTGATTCTATAGGAAGTAATACAGGAACAGCAAGTGCGTCAACTGTTTGGGCTTCAGGTGGAACATTTACTATGGGTACTTCGACAGTTAACATGACAGGGACAGGAACAATTACATATATCGAAGCATTAGATGTTTATAATCTTGAAGTTGCACAATCAGGTCAAACTACAACAGCAGAACCATTGATTACAACAGGATCACCAAATAATTTAGATATTAATAATCTATTGACAGTTTCTGGTGGAACATTTAATGAACTTGCTAATACAGATGTAATTATTAGAGGTAATGTATCACCTATTGTAACTGGAAGTTCTGATTTAAGTGGTGTCAATAGAACAGCATATGCTACAGGTTATTCGAATATTACATCTACAACATATTCCAGATTACAATCAACTGGAGTTTTGCGATATTTGCTTGGAAATATAATTGTTAATGATGATTTAGAACTTGCAGCTTCTGGAGATTTAAGCTCTGCTGGTTACAATATCACTACAGAGAATGTAAGTGTTGTTGCTGGATTAACTCTAAACCTAACAGGAGATTCGGTCTTAACTTTCGAAGATACATCTGGTGCAGGGTTTGGAACAAGTGCAGGAACATTAAATATTATTGATTCGAGAATAACTGGCGGTTCTTCTAATTCTTATGACTTTGATGCAAATATGACAATATTGCTAGACAATGCAACTATAGAAAACTTTTCTTCACCTTTCAGGATAGCAATCGGTGACGTCCTTACAACTACAAATTCAGTTACAATAGACGGTAATTATACTTTAGAAGGAATACACGAAGCTGGCAGTTCTATTATAGCTGTATCAGGAGATTGGAACAGTACAGTTGGAACATTTACTTACGGAACAAGTACTGTTAACTTGACAAGTGCGTCTGCTGTAAACGCAACTGGAATGACTGGAGTTTATAATTTAGAAGTTCCCAGTGCAACAAGTTTTGGTTTAGATATGGGTAACTTGTCTGTGTATGGTAATGCGACAATAGCTGGAGATGTTACTGTTGGTAGTTCGCAGATATTGAATATGAGTACAGGAAACTTAGCTAGCTTTGGGTCGCTTACAATTAATTCTCTTGGTGTTTATCATGCAACAAGCGGGACTACTACGATAACTAATGCAAGTGAATATGGGGTGTATGTTAATGGTGGAACATATATTGGAAATGCAGGAGTATTAAACATTAGTTCAGTTCAGACAGGTTATATGGGTATGTATGTTAATGGTGGAACATACACACATGGGGATGAAACATTCATTTGTCACGGATTGGACTTTTCTGGAACTTCGGTCTGTGTAAGAGAGAATGGTGCAACAGTTCAGCTTTATAATTTGAATATTACAGGAAGTGCAAATACACTTGAGTATGTTGATGCTGTGAATGTAACAAATGATTTTTACATTGGATCTGGATCTACTTTTAAAACATATATGACTGCTTGTAATGCTGGTGTTGACAGTAATAATTTAACAGTTATTGGAGATGTTATTTTAGATGGAACTTTAGATGCAAATTGTATTCTTACTGATAATAATATTATTGAATTTGGGACATTGGAAATTAATAGCGGTGGTGTGTATTCTGCGTCAAATAGCACAACAACAATCTCTGGAAACTTAACAAATAGCGGAACTTTCACAAATAACAGCGGAGTGGTTTTGTTTGATGGAGCAAGTTCCTATGTGACAAACGAGACAGATTTGAATAATGTTACTGTTAGCGGAAATCTAACTTTGTTAGCAGAAGCAAACTATACACAAATGAATGTTACTTCAACTGGTAACTTAACTTATAATGCAAATCATACAGATGATAATGTTTCTTATTATAAAGCTCCAAGTGGATTTATTGGTTTGACAGGAAATTCAATATTAAATTCAACATATCCATTGTTTAATGATTCGCAGATTTTAGATAATACAACTGGTACTGTTTATTTACTGGATACAGTTGGTTCAGGATCGACTTGGTTTGTTCAAGGATGGAACCAAGCACCTGTGCTTTCAAGTGTAGAGATGATTCCTAGTTCGCCAAGAAATTCACAAGCTCTGCAAATTGATGTAATTTGTTATGATGAAGATGCAGCTGATAATGTAACTGCTTATTGGGACCTATATAATAACAGTGAAGTTGTTTCTGGTTTGACAGGATCTGGTTCAGTAACAAATAATACGTCAACAACTCTGACAGTTGCTGCATCAAGTTACACAACAACAGGACAAGTTTGGATAGCTGAGGTTTGGTGTGGGGACGGAACAGCAAATACTTCTAAAACAAATGCGACAGCTGTAACAATTATAGCTGATCCGTCAACAGATAGTTCTGTTTCAACAGGTGGATATGCTAAGACAGCTGTTGGCCAGTTTGTAATTGATCCAATGGAAATAACAGCGCCGTTGCCAAGAAAAGGTTTCAAGGTTTATGAATTTATAATTACAAGCGAAAGCGATGAAGATATTGATATAGAGATTGATACAAGTAAGTCAAATGATCATGTTAGTGTGACTGATAATGAGTTTACAATATCTGGACAGAGATCAAATAAGATTAAAGTTACTATTTTGGCTGGAACCCAGCTGGGAACCAGCGCTGGAAAATTAATTTTCCGATCTGATATTAAAATAATAACTGTTCCAATTATTGTGGAAGTAGAATCAGAGCGAGTTATTTTCGACTCTAAGATTGATGTTTCTCCAATGGACAAATTAACTAAAGCAGGAGATACTTTAACTACTCATATTACTCTTCTACCAGTTGGTCCAAGAGAGAGAATAGTTGATGCTATAGTTAAGTATACTATTAGAGACTTAGACAATAATATTCTGTATACTGAGTCTGAAACATTTGCTGTGGATGAGCAGAAATCATATGATAAGGAAATTCCAATACCAAATGATCTTCCAGCAGGTTCCTATATAGTAAATATGGATGTGCTGTATGAGAATTCCTTTGCTACTTCATCTTCGTTGTTTGAGGTTGAGGAAGAAGTTGATCAGGTATCAGATGATTCTAACAGATTAATATTAATTATACTGGTTATTATCATTCCTTTGGCTCTGTATTTGCTTGTTTCAGCTGTTAAAAGGTTTAGAAAATAGTAAAATCGTTCTAATAAGCTAGTAGTAACCTTTATAAGACGCTTTCTCAATATTTACTGTATGGAAAAGAGAAAAGGTATTACCTACAGGTCTATGTTTATATTAATGGTGATACTTCTTGTGGTATTTGTGTTCTTTTGGAATTTTCAGTTGAACTCAGCTTCGACAGATTCTCGTGGAAGTTCAGAGAAATTTACAGTTGATCAAAGTTTAATTAAATTATTATTGCATCCAGGGCAGGAATTGACAAAATCCATGCGAATAAAAAATATATGGGGCAATGATCTTGATTTTTACACTGATATAACAGGAAATATTGGTGATTTGGTTTCTATTGATAAGACAAACTTTGATTTGAGTTCTGGGGCAAGTAAAAAGGTTGAAATAAAAATTGCAGCTGGGGCGGGAAAACAGCCAGGGGTTTATGTTGGTAATATTTTTGTGGAATCTATGGAATCAATAGAGATACCTGTTGTCGTAGAGGTTGAAAGTGATTATGTATTTTTTGATACTAACTTGAATGCTAAGGTTTTGAATAATTTGAATCCTGGGGATGAGATTGATTTTTCAATTAAGATTTTTGATATGCAAATGGGAACAAGTGCAACAAGTGTTCGAATGGAGTATAATCTTCTGGATATGGGTGGAAATGAAATTTTATCTGAGACAGAGTCGGTTGTAGTTCTAGGTCAGACAGAATTCAATAAAGTTGTTACATTGCCTAGCAGTTTAGAGCATGGATTGTATGTTTTCACTGCACAATCTAGCTACGGTAAAAGTGTAGGTGTTTCAACATATCTGGTTCAGGTTTCTGGATTTAATGTTGTTTCAGGTGGGGATGATGTGTTTGCATCTTGTGTGGATAATAATTTCTGTTTATTTGGGATGTTCTCAATTATTTTGATAGTTGTTGTTACAATTGTTTTGTTGTATACAATTAGTTTGTTAAGGCCACGGCCTCGCAAGGAAAGGAATATTGTTTTAATGAAAGAGCTTTCAGAGGAGAAAGCTAAGAAAATTACTTCTAGATTTGATAGGCAAGAGTCTTTCAAATTCCCAAAAATTAAATTACCGCGGTTTAATTTGAGTTTGCCAAAGGCACCTTTTTCAAAAAAAGCTGCACCAAAAATTAAAGAACCAGTTAAAGTTCGTGCACCTCGGTTTAAGGCACCGCGTGTTCCAAAATTAAAATTGCCGCGAATTCGTTTACCAAGGATTAAAGTACCTCGAATAAGATTGCCTAGATTGCGTTTACCAAAGGTTCGTGTTCCAAGATTACGTTTACCAAAAATAAAATTACCAAAGTTCAAAGTCCCTAAATTTAAAGCGCCAAAGAGAGAAGAGGTTCTAGAAAAGAAAACTAAATTTAGAGCGCCAAAATTACATTTACCAAAGTTTAGAGCACCTAAGTTACGCTTACCTAAAATTAGAATTCCTAGGATCAGAGCACCGCGAGTAAGATTACCGAAATTACGCTTACCAAGTGTCCGTGTACCTAGATTAAATCTTCCTGTGCTTCCAAAGATTGTGATAAGAAAACCATCTTTCAAATCATCAGCTCCAGAAATTAAAGAAGATGTAATGGAGGTTCCTGATATAAAACCAAGAGTGGCATTCAAACTTCCACGTGTTCCTAAGGTTAAAGTTCCTAAATTTAAAGCACCACGAATGAAATTGCCAAAATTGAGTTTACCAAGGATTCGTGCACCAAAACTTCCAAGAATAAGATTACCAAAGTTTAAGGTTCCTAGATTCAAATTACCAAAAATCAGGATTCCTAAGGTTAAAGTTCCTAAAATTAAAATCCCTAAAGTTAATTTTAAAATGCCAAAAATTAAACTTCCGGAAATAAAGTTACCAGAGCTAAAAACACCAGAGCGCGTGAAAGAGGTTGTTAAAAATCCTCCTGTACCTGATAAAATTAAGGAGCATTATCATAAAATCAAAAAGAAAATAGATGACATCTAGTTAGTTATTAAGAGGTTTTATATTCTATAGTATTCTATAGTTTTTCAGGTGATTGTTTGCCTACAAATGTTACAATTGATTTTATTAAGGCTAAAGGAAGATTTGCTAGTGCAAAAACTAGAGAGGAGAAAATTGCAGGCTTAGAGGAGATGCTATCAACGTGTCCTGGTCATAAGGGATGCGATACAATGCGAGCTGAGATTAAATCTAAGCTTGCTAAGCTGAAGAAGCAAAGTTCTGGGAAAACAGCTAGGCGGATTACAACAATTGCTAAAGAAGGAGATGCACAGGTTTCTCTGGTTGGTTTGACAAATTCTGGTAAGTCGAGCTTGCTAGCAAAGCTTACAAATGCAAAGCCAAAGATTTCTAGTCGTCCTTATACAACTACTAAGCCTGTTATAGGAACAATGAGTTGGAAAGGTGTTACTATTCAGATTATTGAAATTCCTTCTACTTTTCATGCGATGCATATGAATATTGCTCAAAATTGTGATGGTGTTGTGCTTGTTTACAAGAAAGGGGAATTGGAAGAACTAAAAGATCAGATTGCACATTTTAGAATTAGAAAGCCTATGGTTGCGATTAATGCAGATGAAGAGCTGGAAGAGGTTCAAGAGAAAATATGGGGTATTCTTGGTTTGATAAAGGTTTATTGTAAAGAACCTGGTAAAAAGCCAGAGACGAAAGCTTTAGTTCTTCGAAATGGGGCGACTATTGAAGAAGCTGCTGATCATGTTCATAAGGATTTTGTAAAATATTTCAAATTTGCTCGGGTTTGGGGAACATCTGTTAAGCACAGGGGCGAGCGAGTTGGGGAAGAGCATATTTTGGAAGATGGGGATGTTCTTGAGTTGCGGATGGCTTAAACCTTTTTATTGGTTAAATTGGAGAAAAAACGTTTATGTTCAGTTACTGCTGAACAGACTGTGTAACGGTAGTTACACATTACGAAAAATAACTTATTTCATATTCTATTGTGAAGTCGGTTAGGACAATATTATGGTATAAATGTTCTAGATACCTATTGATTGTATGGCTATTATGCAAATGGATAAAAGTATAACAGATCCTTGTCCTAGATGTGGAACGCAACTTCTTACAATAAATGGTCAGTTGACTAAGTGGATTACTTGCCCTTCTTGTAAATACAAAAAGCTGGAAGAAAACCAGAAAAAGTGGCCAGAAATTAAATCTCTAAGGTAATGGACAACTTTATATTCAATTATTCTAAATCTATAGTATGAGTTATTCTAAAAAGATTCAGGGAATTTTAAAGAAAAATCACATTGTTCCTGGGTGCAAAATTCGTGTTGGGGAGAAAGAAGGTTTGTTAATGCCTAAAGCAAGCGGAGACGGCGATGTTGTTGTTCTGAAGTTAAAGTCAGGGTATAATATAGGCGTTAGATCTCTAGATATTGAGAAATTAGCTGAGCCAGCTAGGAGGATCAACGCGAAAAAAGTGGAATATGATCCAGCTAAGCCGAAGGTTAGTGTTATTGTTACTGGTGGGACAATTTCTAGCAAAGTAGATTACAATACTGGTGGAGTTACTGCGTTGCTTGATCCGAATGAGATTGTCGGGCAGATTCCTGAGTTGAAAGAGATAATTAATATTCACAAGGTTGTTGTGCCGTTTACTAGGATGAGTGAAAGTTTTGATTATAAAGATTGGCAAGTTCTAGCTAAGGAAGTGGAGAAGCGGTTGAAAGCTGGGGATGCAGGAGTTATCATAACACAAGGAACAGATATTTTACATTATACTGCAGCGGCATTGAGCTTTATGCTTCCTAACGTTGGGAAGCCAGTTGTTGTGGTGGGTTCTCAGCGTTCTACTGACCGAGGTTCTTCTGACGGAGCGATGAATTTGATTTGTGCTTCGCATTTGATAGCTCAAGCAAAGTCTCTTGAGATAAGAGGTGTGGGAACTTGTATGCACGGGGGCATGTCGGATGATTATTGTTATTTTATACGGGGAACAAAAGTTCGGAAATTACATACTTCCCGCAGAGACGCTTTCAAGTCAGTTAATGCAAAACCAATTGCGCGAATTAGTTTGAGTGGTAAAATAGATGTTTATCAAAAAGATGATTTTGAATTTGGAATTCGAGCAGATACGAAATTTGAACCGAAAGTTGCGTTGATTAAACCTATTCCAGGGGCAGATCCAGATATAATTAATTATTATGTTAAGAAAGGTTATCGCGGAATTATTATTGAGGCTTTTGGTTTGGGACAGGTTGCTTCTGATCAATGGGTTAAAGATAAAAAAATGTCTTGGACTTCTGTGATTAGAAAAGTAAGTAAGAAAGTTCCGGTCTTCTTTGCGGCGCAAACTGTTTACGGTCGGTTAAATCCAAATGTTTATTCTGAAGCTCGGGAAGCACAAGCAGCAGGTGCTGTTTTCTTAGAGGATATGCTTTCAGAGGTTGCTGTGATTAAACTTGGTTGGGTGCTTGGACACACAAAAGAAATGGAAAAGGTAAAGGAGATGATGGTTACAAATCTTGCAGGAGAAATAACAGAGCGAAGTGAAATTTAGGAGATGATAATATGAAATTTAAAATTGGAGCATTTGTTCAAGAAGATGATAGAGTTTTGTTAATTAAGAAAAATGATTTGTGGGATTTACCAGAATCAAATTTAGATAAAGGAATAAATATTATTTCTGATCTTAAGCGGGATGTTAAATCAGAAACAGGTTTGGAGATTGAGCCAGAATCAGTGGTTGCTATATTCGAGGATTTGTTAAAGAAGAGTGAGCAAACTAGAATTTATTTTAAAGCGAAAATTGTTGGGGGAAAGGTTAAGGAAAATAAAAACTTTGGATGGTTTACAATTAGTGATATGGAAAGCATGGAAGTTGACCCAACAATAAAAAACGCTATTGATAATTATAGACTTGGTAAATTTATTCCAATGGATTTTATTGAGAAATTTAAACGATAACCCTTTTTATGGGTGCCCTTTTTGTAGGGTAAGTTGGATCAAAAACGGCAGCGAAAAATTAAATTGTGATATGTATGGATTATGAACAAATTGGTTTCAAATGTGGGGTGGAAATACACAATCGTTTAGCTACACGAGGAAAACTTTTTTGTTCATGTGTACCTAGGTTTTCTGATGGCGAGCCTGTAACAGTTATAGATAGAAAACAGCGAGCTGTTGTTGGAGAGACAGGAAAGACTGACAAAGCTGCTAAATACGAAAGTTCTCAGGGAAAAACTTTTCATTATATGGCTTATGATAAAGAAAGTTGTTTAGTAGAAACTGACAGTGAACCGCCACATCCAATTAATCAAGAGACGCTTGATTTAGCTTTTCAAATAGCTAAAATTTTCCAAGCGGAAATTCCAGATGAGATTCATGTTATGCGGAAAACAGTTGTTGATGGTTCAAACACGTCAGGCTTCCAGCGATCTATGCTTGTTGGAACTAATGGTAAAATGGAAACTTCTTTGGGAGAGGTAACAATAGATAATATTTGTTTGGAAGAGGAGAGTTGTGGAATTGTTGAGAAAAAGGGAAAGGATATGATTTATCGAGTTGACCGACTGGGTATACCGCTAATAGAAATTGCTACTGGTCCAGATGTTAAGACACCTGAGCATGCGAAAGAGGTAGCAAAGAAAATTGGAATGGCTGTGAGGTCGACAGGTAAGAGTCAACGAGGTTTAGGAGTAACGAGACAAGATGTTAATGTTTCAATTAGAGGTGGGAAGCGTATTGAAATAAAAGGTGTGCAAGACTTGGATGTTATCCCTAAAATTATTGATGATGAAATTGAAAGGCAGAAGAAATTGGTTTTAGCTGGAGAGTCTCGGGAAGAAACTCGTGTTCTTCGTGCAGATGGATCAACTGTTTATACTAGACCGTTGCCAGGTGGGGATAGAATGTATCCTGAAACAGATGTTCCTGTTATTATTGTTGATCATAAAAAAATAGAGAAAATTAAATTGCCAGAAACTTGGGAAGAGAAATCAAAAAGAATAGGAAAATTATTATCTGAGGATCTTACAAGTCAAATTATAAGTAGTTCTGAGTTGGATAGGTGGGAGAAGTTGTCAAAGAATTTTGATCCTAAGTTAGTGGCGACAACTTTGATGTCAACTGTTACTGATCTTCGACGAAAAGGTGTTGAGACAGATAATCTTAATGATAAGCATTTTCAAGATGTGTTTTTTGTTCTGAAAAAAGGTTTAATTTCTAAAGAAGCTGTTGCAGATATGCTTGAAGGATTTGTTAAAAGTCCTAGGGCTACTGTTGGGGAGATAGTAGCGAGCCTGGGAATTGAAAGTGTGGATGAAAGTGAAGTTAGAACAGTTGTTCGGGATGTTATTCGTAGGAATCCTAAACTAGCTGAGCAGAAGAAGTTAGGTGCGCTAATGGGAGATGTAATGCGAGAAGTGCGTGGTAAGATCGATGGTAAGATAGTTAAGAAAGTTCTAGAAGAGGAATTATAAACCTTAAAAACCTGTAAAACAAATTTCTTATATGCCTTTTCATCCGATAATGGTATTTGTTGCAATTGTAATGGTGCTTGTAGGAGTTTTTATTTTCCAAGCTCTTCCTAATTCTCCTTGGTACCCGGAAATAGAAATATGGGTATGGATAGCATATGTAATAGTATTTGTTATTGCAATGGTCGGTGCATATATTTCTGGAAATGCATTATAGCTTTTTCTGAAAGTAAATATTTCCTATAGCTTTTGTTCAGAATTATTATCTATAGCTGCTTCGCAGTAAATATGTTATTATTCCAATATTCTGACAGAGTCCATTGTGCCGTCAGCATTCTGGTCATAACCTTCTACAACTTTTGCTTGTTTTTTTGGATCCTTTAGATTTCCTTTAGCGATTTCATCCAGTGAATTTAACAGTGCTAATACAGCTGCTTCTGTTCCTTTAGATCTTCGTCCAGCAACAACAAGGATTTTTTTTCTAGGGGCAAATGGATTTGCGATTTTTACGATGATTCCTTGGTTTTCATAGACGTAGTCTTTTCC
>Ga0233431_1003830_pt1 | contig 17232 bp, 19 predicted proteins | sample SI_118_April2016_FD_179867 | JGI IMG/M metagenome (GOLD analysis project Ga0233431, IMG submission 179867) | Seawater microbial communities from Saanich Inlet, British Columbia, Canada - SI_118_April2016_200_MG | ecosystem: Environmental > Aquatic > Marine > Inlet | place: Canada: British... | reverse complement strand
GGTTGACCTGATCCAGGTACTTGCCCGCCTCTTTCATAACTTGAGCACAATGTTGATCTTCGTCCGATTTCCAATATTGGCGTTCTTTTAAATGACATTCTACCTGATTCATCAAAGGACGCATTACATTTTCTCCAAGAATCTCATCAGCTGACTCCATGACATGATCTTCATAATAATCATCAGCTTTCATATCGTACAAATCATCATTGGCATAGTATTGATGATCCGTTTCATGTCCATGAATGAAGTGTACTTTGTCAAATCCTCTAGAATATCCGAATTTAGGTAGACGAAAAGGTCCTGAATCATGAATTAGAGCGGTGTCAATGGGTTGCCCCCAACAAAGGTCGGCAATCGTAGTATCATCCATATCCAATTGTGACCAACCTTTTACTGGCAGGGTGTAACGCCCAGTCAGCATTGCCCGACGACAGGGAATTGTCGGTAATCCTTCCGTATAAGCATTTTCAAACAAGGTACCCTGGGTGGCAAAACGGTCAATATTGGGTGTTTGAATCCAATCATTGCCATAACACCCTAAATAGTTAAATTGCAGCGTATCCAACATCACGACTACAACATTTTTTTGTTCCTTCATATTTCACTCACTATATATTTCAATTGTTAGTTTATTTATTTCTGTTGATTAGGTAGAGAAATAAATAACATGGATAAAAAATCAAACAACAATCTTCTGAAGCAACTTCTTACAATCGCTTTTTGAAAAAGCAATTCCAGGTTCTAAGGACCAGAAATGATCATGTATTTCCAGTACAGGAACCCGATTCAGTAGATTTTCCCTGGCGAGAATGGGAGGTTCCGAAATGACCGTGATAATCGCTTTTATACTCAGTTCCTTCAGTGCCAGACTTAAATTTCTATCAATTTTGGCGATCCGTTTGCTGTCATTATCCCAAATCGTTATTTGCATCACGAAATCTCCAGATCGACTACTTACTTGATTGATCGAACATAGCTGTTAGCTTCAAGGACTGCAATTGTTCCATCTCCCACAACAATCACATCTTTGTCGCGATAGACTGTTCCATCGCAGCTGTCATCCCTGCACTCCGCTCGTCAATAACCATATCAAATTTTGAGCTCATGACAGTTTTTATATATGGAATCAAAACCAATTATTTAAATTAAATTCATCTTTCCTGACAATAGATGTACCAATTTGCCTTACAAAACAAGCTGTACCTTTTAAAACGCCCTGCGAACATTTCCTGGTAAATATATAGAATCTCAATATTTTACCATAGAAAGTGAGCAGACTGGATTTAGTCCGTTTCAGGGTTTGGTAAACTGAAAGCAGCGTGGCCTTTTAGGAACTCTTTCGTTCGTGCTTGTTTTGAATGGAACAGAATATCTTGTGGTGTTCCTTGCTCTAAAATTTGTCCCTCGTGCAGAAATAAAATTCGATCTGCCACGTGATAGGCAAAGCCTAACTCATGGGTAACTAACAACATTGTCATACCTTCATCACGAAGTGATCGGATTGTCTGTAATACTTCACCAACTAATTCTGGATCGAGGGCAGATGTGACTTCATCGAACAGCATCACTTTTGGGTCCATCGCAAGTGCCCGGGCAATAGCAACTCGTTGCTGTTGCCCCCCTGAAAGGTGCGAGGGATACTGATCAATTTTATCAAGAAGATTGACCTTTCCCAATTGTTCTTTTGCCCTGTTGCTTGCATCGATCTTTTTCCGCTTCAAAACTGTAACTTGTCCTTCCATGACGTTTTCCAAAACAGTCATGTGAGGAAAAAGATTAAATTGTTGAAAAACCATACCCACTTTAGTACGAAGACTGCATAGATCAGACTCTCGGTAGGTTATATTGGTATTTTCCCCTTTACCACGCACTGTTCCGACAAGTTCATCATTCAAATGAATTTCACCAGACGTTGGCATTTCCAGGAAATTGATGCAACGCAGCATCGTACTCTTTCCTGAGCCGCTGGCCCCAAGGATCACGATTGTTTCGCTCTCCTTGACTTCAAGATCAATCCCTTTCAGTACATCCAATGATCCGAAGGACTTCTTCATTTCTTTTATGCTTAAAATAGCTGACATATGGTGTTCTCCTTTAATCACTGTGACCTAGACGGCGTTCTAGAAAATAGCTGAAACGGGTCAACGGGTATATGATCATAAAAAAAATAAGTGCAACTGCGGTATACGCCTCAATAGGATTGAAATGAATAGCGCTCAATTGTTTTGCAGAATACAAAAGCTCATTGACTGCAATTACCGATGCCAATGTGCTAAGTTTGACAGCCTCAATACCTCGGCTCGTCAGTGGAGGGATAACGCGTTTAATTGCTTGAGGAAATACAATCCGGCGAAGGATCGTTAAATAGGGCATACCAAGCGCTCGACCTGCTTCCCATTGGTGGGGAGAAATTGATTGGATTCCCGCTCGGTAAATGTCTGCCGAAAATGCAGCAGTGTTAACCGATATCGCCAAACAAGCAGCAGTAAAAGCATCCACTTCAAAAGGTGAAATAATCGGAAAAGCAAAAAAGAACCAAATGATAACAACGAGTGCAGGAACATTTCTAAATAACTCGACAAACACATTGGACGGGAATCTAAAGATCTGCAAGCGAGAATAGCGTCCCAATCCCAAAAAAAACCCAAAACCAAGCCCGGCTGTCAGCGTAATAGCGGAAATCTGCATTGTAACCAGCAGTCCATGAGCTAAAACATCCCAGTTAAAGAGTATCGAATTAAAGTCCCAGTTATAGCTAAATTCCATATTCTTACCTTTAATGTACTGTTGATTCACCACTTTTGGCGAGTTTTCGTTCCAGTTTTCTAACCCCAAGGCTTGTTGGGTAAATCATCATAAAATAAATTCCAGCGACAACCGTCAAAACTTCTAATGGTCTGAACGTCTTTTGTGCAATATCCATTGCCTGAAAAAGAAGATCAGAATAAGCGACTGCAGCCATTAAGGGGGTTGTTTTTAGCAATTCAATGGTCCGCTCCAAAAACGCCGGAATCATCCTTTTGATGGCCTGTGGCAGTATTACACGCCGCAAAAGTTCTAAGCGGGTCATACCTAGCGCACTTGCGGATTCCCATTGACCGCGTTCGATTGAGTTGATTCCAGCTCGAAAGATTTCCGCATAAAAGGCAGCTGCTACAATAGCAAGGGTTAACGTGGCGGCCAGAAATGCCTGAATCATTAAACCGATGATAATTGGAAAAGCAAAAAAGAACCAAAAAAGCAGAATAAGAGCTGGCGTACTCCTTAAGAAATCGATAAATAAACCAATCGGAATTGAAATGATCTTAAATCGGGACAACCGCATAAGGGCTAATATCAAACCAGAAGGAAAACCAATCACGAATGCAGAAACGAAGACCTTGATTGTGCCATAAAGACCCATTATCAACAAGTCGGCATTCATTGGAATGACGCTAAAATCCCATTCATACATAATAATTTTCCTCCTTTCTGAGCCGGCACTGGTGTCAATTCCAATCCGGTTTTAATGTAGTGTAAAGGATAACAAAATTGTTACAAAGAGTATTGAACCCTTAATTTGTTATGGACTGTTACCATTTGGCTCTGTATACACCCGGAACTTCGTTGGGATCAATATCAAGTTCTATCAATGTTTTTTTAAACCAATCATCAATTTTACCCGTGTTGTACCAATAGAATATTGAAGAGCTAACCCAGTCAAAGAAACGCTTATCAGTTTCATACCTGAGAGCTACTGTTGCACTACTTGAATGCGCGGGTTTCGGCAGTGTGATGGTACCACGGCCAATCTTTTTTTGTAATTTTACTAAAGGTGGTAAAAACATACACACGACATTGGAACGGCCTGACTGGAATGCTGCTACTGATTCGGCATTACTTGGAAATCTTAATATCTCTGCTTTCGTTAAGCGTTTCGTAATAAAGGCATCCATAGATGTTCCCTGGGGGACAGCGACTGTCACACCAGATTTGTTTAAATCTTTCCAACTTTCTGCTTTGATTTTATTCTGATGCAGCACTGCCAGTGGAATATCTACAACAGGCACAGTTGGGAAAGCAACTGCTTTAGCGCGCTGGGGCGTTGAATCGAGAAAAAGCATGAGGTCGATTTTGTTTGCTTGAAGGGCCGGTACTGAAGTCCCCCACTGCACTTCGACGGGGTCTAGTTTAACGTTAAGGGCATCAGCCATTTCCTTTCCAATGTAATAACCCAGTCCACTCCACTTTCTGGTTGAGGGATCTTTCAGGAACCAGGGAGGTGTATTCACCACACCGATTCTAAGCGTACCACGGTTTTTAATCGCATTCCAGGTTGTCTCTTCTGCAAAAGTTGTATTGCACATAAAGAAAACGGTTGAAAACAAAAATAACATAGGCCAAAAAAGACCAATTTTAATTTTAAAAAAGCGCATTGTTTCTCTCCTTTTTAAAAAATTAACTGTGTCATTGACACAGAGAAATGATCCCGTACAAAGCACGGGAATTGCATGAGGAGTACCCTCAAACAAACTGATTGAAATGGACCACCAGAAGATGGTCCGAAATAAAATTTCCTAATCTCTTCTTAATTTTTCGAATGCTAATTTGATCAAGGCGCTTGCCTTTTAAATCTTTTTTTCAGTAACTTTGCAATGATTCCTCGCATCACATTTGACAGTATCTGGATTATTTTATCCTATCGAGTACTTCCTGCTCAATAGTATCCAGTTCTTTCACAACACTTTCAGGTAATGGATTTGGAGAATGATTCTCAAGAATATCTCTGATCTTATCCGCAGCCTTGTCCTCCAGACGGGCTCTTCCTTTTTCATCCCACTTGGAATAAACACTCGTATCAGCCAGTTCAGAATAATAATGTTCCTTTCGGAAATTATCAAATGTATGTTTCTGGGCCAGAAAGGTACCTCCTGGACCAACATTTTTAATCACTTCATAGGCTAGTGCTTCTTCATCAATTTTTATTCCCTGGAGGCATCTTATAATCGAACCCAGCATATCATGATCAATCATGATTTTCCGATAACTAACCGACAACCCCATATCCATACCTCCGACAGATTGTGTGATATAATTAATTCCTGCCAGAGCTGACATTAAAACATTGATTGCGACTTCATAACCCGCTTGCATGTCCAGCTCTTTTGCATCTGCACAGCCGGCAGCTCCTCGACTGGGTATGCTATAGTATCGACCTAATTGTGCAGTGGCAGCATTGAGTAAAGCCATTTCTGGAGCACCGTACCGTAACATAGATGTTTTCATATCCATGATTGAAGATGTTGTGCCATAGACCAAGGGAACGCCAGGGTTGATCTTTTGACAAAGTACGATGTGGGAAAGTATTTCCGCATTTTGTAGAGCCAACGTTCCTGCCAAACTTACGGGACCAGTTGCACCTGCCATCATCTCCGCAGATAAAATCACTGGAAAGCCTTCCTTAATATATTCGATGATACCATCGACAATTTCATCATCGGTTCGCAAAGGAGATATCGTATCAGTTAGCGCAATCATATTGGGTCCTTCCGGTGTTACATTACTTGCCTCAGTGATTTTTTTTGCGATCCGGACAGAATCAAGAGCGACCTCAGTACCTGTAAGTCGCCCACGAATGGCTTTGTCAGAATTTTCAACCATGGCGCGCATCATGTAAAAATGTTCGCTCCCGTTGGGTATATCGGTTGGAAAAACAGGACAAAAACAATCGGAAATTCGTTCTAAAGCATCATTTATCTTAACCATGTTGCAGCAATCCTTGTAGGTAGCTGATCGCTGTTCATTAGTTTCAAGATCTCGAACAAATGGTGGACAAGCGGCGGGTGAGAAATGAACCAATGTATCACGTAATATCACATTTTTTTCTGGATTTCTTGCCTGCCAGGTAAAACCAGAAGGTGTTGAAGCCAATGACTCTTCAATTAAACTTTCGGAAAACTTAACAATTTTACTGGAAGGATCAACTTCGGCTCCAGCTTCAGCAAATATCTCAAAAGCTTGTTCGTTTGTTGCCTTTAACCCGATTTCTTTCAATATCTTGAGCGAAGTTCTATGGATAGCATCCATCTCATCTTTGGTAAAAAATTCAAGATAGCCACTCTTTAAGCTGTTCCATTTCATATTTTGTCCTAATATTGATGAATCCTGTGCTGTATTTTTTGTTTATGGTTTTTTCTGCAATTCTTATATTATCGATATCCAATACTGTTATCAACATCGCTTGGCCAAATGCATCACGCAAGAAAATCCCCAGAAATGTAGTCTATGGCCTCCAATGCCGCAATGGTCCCGTCAGAGGCAGCTGTCGTAAGTTGTCTGTATTTTTTGACAATTACATCTCCGGCTGCATAAATACCTTGGACGTTGGTTCGCATGCTCTGATCAACGATGATATACCCTTTTTTATCGAGGTTGATTACTCCTTGAAACTCTTTGGTATTTGGTTGTTGACCAATAAACACGAATATACCATCTGCCTTCTGATGAAGTGTTTTTTGGGTTTGAAGGTTTTTTATTGTCACAATTCCACACCCTTTTTCTTCTATTATTTCAGTAATGGTATGCCCATTCAAAACCGAAATGACCCTCGAATTTAAGGCTCGTTGTTGTATGCTTTGATCTGCAATACAATGATCCATAGCATCAATGATCTGTATGTTTTCTACTCCAAGGGCGGCCAGATATAAGCTTTCGTCGAATGCACTATTACCTCCACCGACAACGAGGACTGATTTATTCTTGTAATAGTTACCGTCACATATTGAACAGTAATGGATATGCTCGGCAAAGTCCTCGGTATCTATTGACAAAGCAATCGGTTTCCGCCCAATGGACAGTATAACGGATTTTGCTTGTAAGTTAAATTCATCAACAATGACTGATTTATCCCTTGTTGAAAAATCAAAGTCTTTTATTTCAGTTACTTCGTATACATCGACATCATGCAATATGACTTGCTGCTTGATTTTTTCCATTAACTCCATTCCGTTAATCGAGTTAAAACCTGGGTAGTTTTCAATGGTATGAGTCCAGTTGGCGAGGCCTCCACAGATTTCCTTCTCTACAATCGCAGCTTTTAAATTAGCCCTGGAAGCATAGATCGCAGCTGTCATTCCAGCGATTCCACCACCTATAATCAGGATGTCATAATCTTTTTTAACACTGCTATCGAGAAGCATTCGAACGCGCTCCTGAAATAAATCGTTGCATCTCCTGCGGGTTCATTATGCCCGATTTTTTGGCAATGATCTCACCATCACTGCAAATTAAAAGTGTAGGAACACGATCTGTATCGAGTTTTTTCATCAACCCTTCATTCGATAAAGAATCGAGACAGGCCACAGGAATTTCTTCAAACTTTGGTAATACTTTATTAATGACCGTTTTTAATATCTTGCAGTGAGGACAATTCGGTTTGTGGGTAAATACAATGGCAAAATCATTTTTGATAAATATATCAAAATTCTCAACTGTTAATATTTCCATTTATTCGCCTATTGAGGAATCTATTTTCTTTATTTATAAAAATTTTCTAATTATATATGTTACTACATATATGTAACTACATATATAGTGATTAATGAATAAATTAAATAGCTTGAAGATGTCAATAGAAAAATTAAAAGATAAATAAATTGGTATTTAAATATAATATTAAATAGCTTCCAATTGACTAATATAACCGTTTTTTAAAATATTTATATCCAAACAGAAATATGTCATTTTACTATCAATTTATTTACTGTAAATGCAAAAATAGATTTTTGGAACAAAGTCAGGAAGGAGAATAGCTACTATTATGACAGAACTGATTTAACTCGCTGTCAGAAATACTACTTTAAAGGTAAAATTGATCGTTTAGAGAAAAAGAGCAGATATTCCTGAGCAAAGCAAAAAAATTTGGACATTTATATTTGCATTCGCCAAAATTTCGGTTATAGTAAATATAAATTTTAACCAGTAAAATTCTAACGATTCATTAGAATATGACGGACTTAAAAAGGAATCTTTTAAAGAATATTGATGAACTACTCAACTATTTCCCAATCGTTATTCTATTGGGTGTTCGACAATGTGGTAAAACAACTTTAGCCAGGCAGGCCAGACCTGGCTGGAAATATTTTGATTTGGAAAATGGTAATGATTTTGATCGGATTTCCGAAGACTTCGAATTTTTCATCAAACAACACTCCCAAGAGATTATTATTGATGAAGCGCAAAAGTATCCAAATCTATTTCAGGAGTTGAGAGGCGTTATCGACAAAAATCGCAAACAAAAAAATCGGTTTTTATTAACAGGTTCAAGTTCTTTTGAACTGATAAAAAATGTCTCGGAAAGCTTAGCTGGTAGGGTTGGAATCATAGAACTTGGAACTTTTAAAACAAATGAAATTTTGTCAAAACCATTACCGGCCTTCTATCAGATTTTTGAAAATAGAATATCGACGTCGACAACCAACAAATTGTATCAGCTAAAATCCGAGATCAAGCATGATCAGGTAATGAATACATTTCTAAAAGGTGGTTATCCAGAACCTGTACTTAATAATGATCAGCGGTTTTTCAATTTATGGATGGAAAACTATTTTCAAACTTATATTCAAAGAGATATTCGCTCATTATTTCCAAAACTTGATTTAGTGAGATTTCGCCGATTTATCTCGATGTTATCTTCATTAAACGGAACCATTGTCAATCGATCACAAGTGGGACGGTCTCTGGACTGCTCCGATGTAACAATACGAGACTATTTGGAGATTGCCGCTGGCAGTTACATTTGGAGAATCATTCATAGCTATGAAAAAAATATTAAAAAAACCGTGGTTAAAATGCCAAAGGGGAGTTTTCGTGATACTGGTCTATCCCATTATATACTTGGTCATAATAGCCTTGAGGCTTTGAATAATGCTCCAAATGTCGGGAGTTCCTTTGAATCATTTGTTATTGAAGAAATCATCAAAGGATTACAAGCAACCGTAGCTACCCGTTGGAATTATTATTACTATAGAACTAGAAACGGTGCTGAAATTGATTTAGTATTGGATGGTGAATTTGGTTTACTTCCTATAGAAATTAAATATGGTACTTCTACCAGAATCAAGCAATTACAATCATTGAAAAGATTTGTGTTTGATAATGACCTACCAATCGGTATTGTGATCAATAACAGTGATAGTGTTGAACTGTTAACAGAGAGAATTGTTCAACTACCAGTAACCTTTATTTGATCAAGATACATTGAACAAGCAGTTCGTCGCTAGTGATAGCAATGAAGTTTGCTATAAGCAGGGGAACAGCATCCATTTTTTACCAAATCTCCAGCAAACATTATGTTTCCTCCCCAGGACTGATCTGTAACCGTTTTTTTAAATCATTTAAGAAGGGATTTCGACTTGCCCGATCTGCTTAAGCTTTTTTTGCAATGTCATTTCCAGCTGGAAGGCAAAGAGCTGATTGATTAGATCTAATTAAAATAAGTTCTAAAGACAATGCAGTTACGCTTTATTGATCAAACTTATTTTACTGAAAGATGTGCTGCTCCAGGTTTGTGCAATCCGGCAAAACTACTACGTCATCCGGGAAACTGTTTTCCCCCTGAATTCCAATAAAATTCAAACCGGTATCTAAGGCCGCATAATAGTCGGTCATGGCATCACCGATAAAACAACAACGCTTGTGATTCAAATGATACCTTTTTATTATGTTGCGCACATGAATGGGTTTAAGAGTGGGGGAGCTAAATCCTGTCCAAAGCCTTTGAATAATTTTCTAAAAGCCTCTTTTTTGATGGGCACAGAATCAATGATAACACCGTCAAAATCGAAAAAAATAGCCTCGGGATACTCACACATATATATAGTCACAAAAAGTAAACGGGAATCCGTCTGATTAAAAAAACATTAGAATTGTTTTTATGTTAAATAGTTAATATGATATATCAACTAACAAGGTTATCTTAATTTCAAAATAATGAACTACCCCGCCGCAAGCGGACGGGGTATTAGACCCAAAGCTGCTCAATAAATCTAAATGAAACCATGAAGTCTATCAGCTTTTTAATCAAGGCTTTTTGCTTATTGATCTTAAATTTCATAATCGCACCATCAACACAGGCGCAATTTAACGGGGATTTTGAGATTAAACGTTATTACTTAGGCGAAGAAAATTTTTATGACTGGAAGGCTTATCAGACACCAGTCAATTGGGATAAACAATGGTTTTCCACTAAAAATGGTATGAAAAGCAGCACGGGTAGCATATCCATGGATGAGTTTTACATATTTCTTGAAATAAAACTACATATGGATTTGTCAGATCACATCTCTTTTTTATACAAACAGCAGCAAAATTCTTTTTTCCGACCGGAAGACGACTACAAAGAGGCAGAATTTCGATTCGGAAAGAACATCTATTATTCAATTATAGGATTCCCAACTTATGATAAAAAATATGGAAGTGTGGGTCATGCTATTTCCCTTGGAGAGGCAGAAAATCTCAATTTCATCAGGTTTAGCAAATTAGATCAGTATATTGTCTATAATGATAAAAATGTTGAAAATGACAGGCAATCCGCAAATAACTATTATTCCGCCACTCCAGTATTATATCGATTACAGTCCAACTACTTACTTTTTGATTCCTGCTGGATTAATATCGATTTTAAAGATGAACCTGAAACAACTTTTATCGATGATGATAAAGCACAAAAATCGCACTATCAGGGAAGGGAAACACATCTCCAATTGGAATGGCAATTTGATTCGAATAGCAGTGCAGGGATTAAGGTGATGCAAGACCATGAAACTCGGCAAACAATTCCTGACGACTCCTCAGCCAATATCGATTCGGATCAATTAATGAGATTGGAAGTTTATGATTTATACATGGGATTTACTATTTTTGATACGGACTACTTATCGTTGGGTTTTATGAGAGGCTATTTTCAAAATCTTATAACTGACAATAATGATTCAGAAACATATGACTTCCTCTTAACGAGTGATCAGGTCTATTCAAAATGGCAATGGTACCTTGATGACAACAGTGATGCACTTTACGCCTTGCAAGCTGGTACATTTAAAATATTTAAGCAAAAGGATCAGGAAATTGAGCTGGATAACGATGGCATCCAAATAAAGGCAACAATCGGCATTATCTTTCATGAAGCAGAAAAATATGATCTGGTACTAAATTCAACCTGGGATTTGGACTTGATCCAGGAGAAGCAATGGGATGGTGGAAATGTGCAGTTTATTTTCTACTTTTAAAAATATAAAGCTGAACGACAGAGGGAAAGCAAATTGTAAACTCCCCCCGGTTATATTTTCCTTCATTATAGAGCAAATGTATTAAAAACTAATCTACTTGATTTTCTTAACAGATGTAGTGCTCTTTTCTGTTCTCGGGATTCTGACTGATTAATAGGTGAGAAGTTCTCAATATCCTTTTGAATCATAGCGAAATGGTTAATATAATCAAAGTATTCTATTTTGAACTGTTTAGATACTTCTCCATTTTTACTATAATCTTCTGAACGCAGTAGCTCTTTAAGAAATCGGTTTGAAAAGTCCTTTAGTAATTGCTCCAATTTTGTGTATAAATTTTCCATTATTATTTCCGAATTTTAGTTGTTGTCTTAGAAATTTAAATTTTCGCCAAATCGCTGAAATTATGGTGGTTTTTTTATTGAAATACTTCAGTATCATATCCCTGATGCCCGGCTGGTGCACAAACCCATAAAAGCCTTCAAAGCAATCTGGGGAAAACGTTCTAATAGTTGTTGTTGTCATTTTTTTCCTCCGTTTGAAATTAATAGGTTAAAACTTCGTGTACCAGTTGATTTCAATAACCATCTGATAATTTATTCAGCGGCGAATGGAAAATTTTACAGAGCTTTCGCCATATACTCCTGTCAATTTACTCGTTTACTCGGATCCTGATTTCAGTTCTGATAGCGTTTCAATAGTACTGGATAAATCTTTAATTAAGCTATTTAAGCTTTTTTTATCCGGGGACCGAATAATTTTCACCTTAAGAGAAAGTTCAAATAAATCCATTCCAAGAAATTGGGCATAATTATCCAATACTGAGAGTGTTGGATTTTTTTTACCATTTTCTATCTGTGATACATAAGAAGCAGTGATATTCATTGCCTTTGCTGCTAATTCAATACCGATTTTTTGTTTTTTTCTTTCGGTTCGAAGCGCTATCCCAACAGCAATAGCATACTCCTTATCAACAGTCGTTTGGTCTGGCTTATTCATTTTCTATTACCTGAAAATTCTCAAATACTCAGTGAGGTTGAAAAATTAACTCATAGTAAAATTAAAAGCAAGTGTTTTTTAACTGGTGGTGAATTATTTTTGATAAACTATTGACGTGAAGGCTGACTGAAATTTAACATCCCCAAATATCGATAAAATGATTTAAAATCAATATTGAATTTCTATCAAAATTCGGTTTATTGTGTATAATTTATGCATAAATTAAAAATCTTATTAATATTTATTCAACACCAAACTCTAATCTTGATGAAAAATGCAATTGATTCAAAAACAAAAAAAAATGATTAAAGCTTTCTTATTCATTAGCATGATTTTTTTTATAGCATTGCCTTTATTTTCTCAACAAGACAATACCGGCAGAAGGCAATTTTACGATCTGGTTGAATTAACTAAAATAATACAGAGAGCCCGGGATGCCGGTTTTTCAGAAGAAGAGTTGAAAAACCTTGAAATCAAAGAATCAGGGGTAACGATTAATGTTAACGACTATATGAACGAAATTTTGGCCAGGCGTAAAATTGCTGATGAAAAATTAAAAGCATTTTTAAGTAAAAGATTTTTAACGGTGGGAGATGTCTATCATGAAATGGTTAATTTAGAACCCGATGTATTAACAAAATTACGAGAGGAATTGGTAAGTGAACGCTAATCTGAACAAGTCCCCTATTTTAGTTAACGGGTTAACCGGTTGCGGTAAAACGACGTTTATGGTTGGGCTACTGAATATTGGCCTCAACAAAAACCAGAATTTTGCAGGATTTAAGCCCTTTGATACCGGTTTGATGAGACGAAATGCTTCAGAAAAATCCAGTGACGGTGAAATCTACCTTAAAAACATGACCGGTGAACCTATGGAAGGATTAGTTGCTCCTTATGTTGCCCATGAAAATTATCCGGTGGAAATGGCATTTCGACGGGATGGAATTTCAGTTAATGAGCATTTTTTAAAAGATCGCCTAAAGACGCTGGATGATCATTACTCAAGGGTTTTTATTGAAAGTCCGGGGAGTCTGTTTATGCCAATCACCGAAAAAAAGCAGTATTATGAATGGATGCTCTCCTTTTCCAACACAATCTTCTGGGTAATGGATTTTAATGTCGATCAATTTACCCATAATCTGGCTGAACTCCACCACCTACGAAAACTGGGTTGCGACATCACACTGATTTTTAATAATAGTCGCAAACTTCAGGATCAGGATTTAATGTTTTATCTTTGGGAAAAAATGGAAAGCAACTTGGAAATGCAAGCCGTCGGGATAATTCCTTATATTGAGAATTTATCAGAAAACACTGAAGGATTAGTCAATAAAATGGAAGATAACATGGGTGCGCTAATAGAATCTGTTTTAAATGATTAAGTTTTATTCGGAAAGATTGGATTTTGCGATTTTTTTCAGAAATTTATCTAGCTGTAATCCTCTTTTTTTTATAATGATTTCTCCACTTCTCACCAGCGACATCTCCTGTGCCAGACCTTTGCAAAAATAAACAGCGGTGGGGAGTTTCCCTTCAAAAGACTTTACTTTCTCCTCAATTTTCATAATTTGAGACTGCGGGGTGGCACTGTTGGTTTCGACAATTATGCCTGTTCTTTTACTTTTTAGAAATTTTCGTTTACCCGTAAGCCCTTCAATGGTTTTAATGGATGATTTAAACCTTCGGATATTATCAACAATATTGGAAACAAACTCATCATGGTCAAAGATATCTGTATAATATAAAACATCTTCATGGCTTAAAAACAGAGCATAGCCATGATGGTGTGGTAGTCCATCCCAAACCAGGAAGCGACTATCCCCAAGTGCCTTTTTTTCTTTTCCCCCATTTTGTACTTTTGGAGAAGCTTTTTCTTCGTCCTGATTATCTGATTCATTTACTGCTACGGGTTTGGGTTCTTTTTTCCCATCTTCGGCTTTCTGTGTCTTTTGGTTGCTAATACCGTAAATCATAACCAGTTGTGGTAATTTATCAATAAACCCACCTTCCAATTGATGAACAAATTTCAGCATCTTCGAACACTCGTCACAGGTAGAGTTAATGATCGCAACCGCTAGTATTGCTCTTCCATTTAATTGACGAATGATTTTGGTAAAATCTCCGGTCTGGTAGATACCCCCAATTTTTTTTATCCGTGTACTGCCCATTCTCGTTGTTCGATTTAAAATATTGTAGTTAAATGTATATTTCACAAAATCAGTGCTTTTATGATCATAAATGATCTTATGAAATAAACCAAGTATTCTATTATTGAAAGAAAAAAGCATTAAATCATCAAAATTATGGACCATCCTGCTAAATTTTCTCATACTCATTCAATCAAAGGGTAATTTTAGAAGAAACGAAGATAACTTTTAAAAAAACTCTTATCAATTTGGTTTCGGATATGACTATCTTTTATTCCTTGAGGCGTTAAAAAAATGAACTTGATTCATAAAAAATTTAAAAGCGATTCATTAGATGGTAGTTGGGTAATCACCATTGGCAACTTTGATGGTTTCCATTTAGGCCATCAGGCTCTTGTTGAACAGGTACTGCAAGACAAAGATAAATATCAGACAAAAGGAGGAGCTTTAACTTTTGATCCTCATCCCAAAAAAGTTTTGCAATCTAAAATTCCTTTTCGACAAATTTACGATAATGAAAGCAAATGGGAATTCATGCGAAATGCGGGATTAGATGCTTGTTTTGTCGTACCATTTACAATGAAATTTGCAGGCATCAGCCCAACGGAATTTATTGAGAAATTATTTAACTTCGCTGATTTAAAAAAGATTATTGTAGGGTATGACTTTAATTTTGGAAAAGCACGACAGGGAACGGCTTCTTTATTAAAAAAAGAGGCCGAAAAAAGGGGAATTGATTTCTTACAAATGTCAGCTGTCCAAAAAGACAACATTACAGTTTCCAGTACAATGATTCGCAGACTCTTGTTTGAGGGGGATTTTGCATATGTAAAAAAATATTTAGGGCGACCATGGTCTGTAAATGGTATTATCAGGGAAGGAAATAAACTGGGACATAATCTGGGTTTTCCCACAATAAACCTGGAACCAACAGTATCGCTTCCTCTCAAAAAAGGTGTCTATGCATGTCAGGTGGACCTTGATGGAAAAATTTACAATGGTGTCAGTAATATCGGAGTAAAACCAACTTTTGGTGGAGAACAGTTGAAGGTAGAAATGAATATTTTTGATTTTAATCAGGATATTTATGGAAGATTTGTTCGGGTTATTCCCCAAAAATTTATTCGGGAAGAAATTAAATTTAATTCAGTTGATGAACTAAAACACCAAATTAGTAAAGATGCCAAAATCGCAGCAAACTTTTATAAGAAATAAAACCTTATCGTATATGATACCGAATATAATTTCCCAGGAAGTGTTGAAAAACGCCTTACTAGTAAAAATATCAAAACCCTATAATTTTCAATAACTTCCTGAAACAATTCCTTTTTATAATATCCAAAACCTTTTTTTTGAGCTATGCTCCAAAAGTTTATCTAGAGCGTTTTCGTAAAGGTATCTTTCTTCTCAATTTTGAGAAAACTCCTTAGACTTTCACTATCAATTTAGGTTTATCTGATGCAGCTTATTCTTGAAGATGGAACTGTGCTTTCTGGTAAAGGATTTGGTTATCAAGGATCTACATCTGGCGAAGTGGTTTTTAATACCGGAATGGTAGGATATCCGGAAACAATGACAGACCCATCCTATGCCGGTCAGATTCTGGTATTTACTTATCCTTTAATCGGGAATTATGGAATACCCGAAAATCAATCCATTGATAATTTATTATCGTTTTTTGAATCGGAAAAAATTCACCTGAAAGGCATTGTTATTTCTTCTTTAACAAGCGAATATTCTCATTGGAACGCGGTTAAAAGTCTATCTGATTGGATGATAGAACATCAAATACCGGGAATTGAAGGAGTAGATACCAGAGCGTTAACCAAACGGCTTCGGAGCAAGGGATCTCAGTTAGGAAAAATGGTGATGGAAGGTAAAGACCTTCCCTTTTACGACCCGGGTTTGGAAAATCAGGTGCGAAAAGTTAGTATTCAAAAGCCCATAATTTATGAAAAGGGGAAAAAAGTTGTCTGCCTGGTTGATACGGGGTGTAAGTTTAATATAATCAGAAGCTTTTTAAAACGTGATGTCACAGTCTTAAGGGTTCCCTGGGATTATGATTACTCCAAGGAAAAGTTTGATGGGATTATGTTATCCAACGGTCCGGGGGATCCAACCAACGTCCCTGAAACCATTGAAAACTTAAAACCACATCTCCAGGGAGATAAACCCATATTCGGGATCTGCCTGGGACATCAGATCATTGCTTTGGCAGCCGGTGCCATTAGTTATAAATTGAAATTCGGGCATCGTTCTCAGAATCAGCCTTGTATTCAGGTCGGATCCAAAAGGTGTTTTATTACATCACAAAACCACGGTTATGCCATTGATGATCAAACCTTACCGGAAAATTGGAAACCTTGTTTTTTCAATGCAAATGATGGTAGCAATGAAGGAATTGAACATCGAACCAAGTTTATCCGGAGTGTTCAATTTCATCCGGAATCCTGGCCAGGACCGGTAGATACCAATTTTCTTTTTGATGAGTTTGTTAATCAACTATAATCTGAAACCTGATTAAATAGAATCCAATGGAACATAATATAAAAAAAGTGATTATACTTGGTAGCGCAGCTTTGAAAATAGGTGAAGCGGGTGAATTTGATTATTCAGGCAGCCAGGCCATTAAGGCTCTCAAACAAGAGGGCATCTATACGGTTCTTATCAATCCAAACATTGCCACGATTCAGACTTCCGAACATCTGGCAGATAAGGTCTATCTTTTACCAGTGACACCACACTTCATTGAAGGGGTGATCGAAAAGGAAAAACCGGATGCCATATTGCTCTCTTTTGGTGGACAAACAGCTTTAAAT
>Ga0233431_1003829_pt1 | contig 17235 bp, 18 predicted proteins | sample SI_118_April2016_FD_179867 | JGI IMG/M metagenome (GOLD analysis project Ga0233431, IMG submission 179867) | Seawater microbial communities from Saanich Inlet, British Columbia, Canada - SI_118_April2016_200_MG | ecosystem: Environmental > Aquatic > Marine > Inlet | place: Canada: British... | reverse complement strand
ATTCTTTACTTTTGAAGCCATTAGAAGTTCCTCCTTTGTTGTGGATTATTAAATTTGTTATGGCCCTAAATGTTAAACAGGGAGGAGCTTCCTTTCAACCTGAAATCCATCATAGTCTCTATATTAAGTGCGCATTGGATTTTCCAGGAAAAAATGCTAACTTACATCTGGCAGTCTTGCGTGAAATTGGTGGTGGCAGGGTTCAAGTTTCATGCACGTTAAACTTAAATCTGAGGGTGTTGGTAAGACGCACAATATATAGAATCGACCCCTGAATTGACACCAAGCCCCATCTTTAGTTGAATTTGAATATTTTTGAAGAAGGTGACGAGAGAATCGGCTTCAAATAAGATTGCACTTTTTGACTTCAAAGGATATTGGCCATGACAAAGGAAGAACTTGTAAGAAAAATCAGTGAGATTCTGAAAACGGATTATGATTTGAGTTTCTTACTGCAACTCAAGAAAAAGGAGGTTGAAACTCTGATTGCCTGTATAAGGGACAGGGTGGATAATCCGGTTAAGTAGATTACCATATTTTCTTTTGATTAATCAATGTACCACTCGGCAGGCAGGAGGTTTTGGCAACATAGATAAACACTTAATTGAGGGGGATGCCATGGAAATACTTTACTCGACAGAGTTGGCGATACCGCTTTATCAGGTAGGGTTGTTGTTGTTGCTCGGTTCATTGGCTCTTATTGCAGGCAAGCGACAATTGGCATTGATCATTAATTATCTTTTTGTGCTGTACTGGGGCTATTGGCTTAATCGGGAGGCTATCGCACCTCAACTGGATCTCTTTACGGCGTGCTATTTTGGTTTCGGTATCCTGATTATCGTTCTTGCTCTAATCGGATTACTTAACAAAGCCACTGAATAGCTGCTCACGTACGCTTTTTCTTTGACCGGATGAGTTGGAGACTGAGCAACCGCTATATGTTGTGGTTGTGGAAACATCATTTAGGTTCAGTTTCTCCAGTCACATTTCCGGGGATGTCAGTCACATCTGAAAATATTCTTCCTAACAATTTAGATGGGGGTTTTTCTTAATATTGGATGTTGCATAAAATGAATGCGGTCATTATGAGCGACTTACACATAGGGTATCGATACTTTTTATGTCAGGAAGTTGAACGCTTTCTCGGGAACGTCCCAAAGGATTACGAACTTATTCTGAATGGCGACATAATTAACAATCCTTATGCGAAATTGAAGCCATCCCACCAGAGGATTATGGACCTTATCGAGCAAGTTTCTTACCGTCAGAAGATTGTTTGGGTAAAGGGGAATTATGACAATGGCTATATCCCAAATGGGTTTGGGAAAGTACATTTTAAGCGCCTCCACCGTATAAATCATAGCCTATTAATCGCTCATGGCGATGATTTTGATGGGATCATGCCCAGAAACCGGGCATTCATAAAGGCCTTCAAGATGATGCACAATTTAAGGGTAAGATTGGGGGCAAAACCGTTCCAGAAAACCGAGTCCGCCATTGGCCCCTATGAACTCCAGGACTTCAACCTTTATTATGTGACCCGTTTCGGTTTTCGGCCGAGCAAAGTGGCTTTTTTGAGCTATTGCGCCTGGAACGACAAAAACAGTGGCGTCTGGCCGGGAATTCTGCCACCGGACCAGCGGCATCAATATGATTTGGCCGCCATTAAACGGTGGCTGGGGGTATTTCTCTACCGTTTTTTTAAAACCAGTCAATTCAAGAGATCCGCCCTTCCCAACGGCCCTAAGGTGGGCTCCGGGGGATCCCTTTCCCCTCGTGGAGACTGGCGTGCTCCCAGTGATTCGGAAGCCACCGTATGGCTTGACGAGTTACGTCTGATCGTCCCCGATTAATGGGACTCCGCAATAGGCCAGTGAAAAAGGCCTGAAAACCTAAATTTTCAGGGAGATGAGACAAATGGCAAATAATTCTTCAGAAGCACCTCCTATTGTAAACCTGTCGTATAAAAAGGGGGACCTCATCGTCAGAGAAGGGGACTACGGCGTTTCCATTTATAAAATCATGGACGGTAAAGTACGCGTTTATCGAGAATCGGAAAGCGGGGAAATTTCCCTGGCTACCCTTGGAGAAGGGGATATTTTCGGGGAGCGGACTTTTCTCAACAGGGCTTCTGAGACCCGGTCTGCATCAGTCCGGGCCCTTGAGGATACAAAGGTGGAGGTATGGCATACAGCAAGGTTATCCATGGCATACAACGAAATACCGCCCATCATCAAATACATCACCGACCAGGTGATGTCACGATCCATTCGAATGAACAACCTGATCGTTCAATTGGCCACAAAAGAGCAGAAGAGAAAGGCCGGCATAGAAAAAGAGGACCCTTTGGCCTCACAACGTCGATTCTACCGGAAAAAGGTGGATCTTTTCTGCCACTATCGGCCCACTGGCGCCTCTTCCAAGTTCAATTTTGAAGGGAGGGTCAGAGACATCAGTCTGACTGGGCTGGCCATAACGGTCACGCGCAGGAATGCTGCCAATGTTTCTCATGCAATAGGGGACATTTTTGTCGTGAACACCGTTTTGCCCAATAGTAAGAATGTGAAACTGGAAGCTGAGGTGGTGACCGTTGGAAAAGGTGAAAAGCGCGAAGAACTCGATGTGAGGATGACCATAACCGACATTGCGGCCGGTTCAAAAAAATCGCTGGGATTTTTCTTAATGCCGTAGGGTGTGGAGGAAAAAGAAATGAGTGCTGAACCATTGATGATGGCTTATCTGGCCAGTCATGAAACCTACAAGGCGGGAGATATTATTATTGAAGAGGGCAGCAAGGGCGACTGGGTGTACGTTGTCCTCGAGGGGCAGGTCAAAGTCACCAAAAGGACCTCCGTGGGTATGCTCACCATTGACGTTTTGAAAAAAGGGTCCATTTTCGGCGAAATGGCCCTTTTTGGAAATGCTCTCCAGGCACGCAGTGCCTCGGTAATTGCCGCAGATGGCAATGCTCGGGTAGGCGTTCTGGATACACGTCAGCTCATTGAGGACTATGAATCCATCGCCCTTGAGTTGCGTTTATTGATAAAAGCTTTGATTATGGGTCTTAAAGAATCAAATGAAAAGGCGGCCGCGTTGGTTGTGGCCGCCAATAAAGTCTGATTCAGATCTTTACGGTTGAATATGCGGATATGATGGAGGAATGATGGCCGGGGTGTTTGAAATATACATGCAAACGCACTTTTCCGCCGCACATGCTTTAAGAGGATATCCCGAGGATTGCGCCCGCGTCCACGGGCACAACTGGATCATCGATGTTTTTGTCCGGTGCAACAAACTCAACGAAATCGGTATCGGCCTTGATTTCAGGGAGATTAAGGAGAGTGTCAAAGGCGTTCTTAATGATTTGGACCACTTCAATTTGAATGAGCTGCCGGCGTTCCAAGACATCAACCCCTCCTCCGAAAATATCGCCCGATTTTTTTTTTACCGGGAACTGAGCAGGCATCTCAACACTGACAGCATCACCGTCTCCAGAATCAAGGTTTCAGAAACTCCCGGCGCCGGCGCCTTCTATTGGGAGGAACACCCATGTCGCTTCGTGTCAATGAAATATTTTACAGCATACAGGGAGAATCCTCCTATGCCGGACGTCCCTGTGTATTTGTCCGATTGACCGGATGCAATCTAAGGTGTTCCTACTGCGACACCCGGCAGGCGGAATGCTGTTCCTGCACCCATCCTCATCACGCCATACGATTCTTCGCGAATCGTTTCGGACAATAACTGTTTCGTGTGGGCTGACTTTACTCCCAGCCGTGAGACATTTCATCTGGAAGTGGACAACAACAACGATTTCAGCTCACCGGAATTGTCCCTACAAACAGAAAGGAGCGGCTACGAGACCCAAAGACCGCTGCCCCAGGGCACTCACTTCTGGCGCGTGAAAACATCACCCGTTACCAGGAAAAAAGTAACTGGTCCACAACCTTTTCGTTTACAATGGAGTCCCCAAGCCGGAGCGAGCTTGTGGGAACCTGGGATCTCGGCGTCACCCCTGCCCTGGTTCAGCGCAAGGATACGTGGCTCTTAGGGCCGGTCTGTGAGGGATTCGGGGACCACGGTTGGGATGCGCCTCATTCGGACGACGTGCCCGGGATACACGATTGCAACCATTGCAGAGTGTACTGCACACGGGCGTCCCTCACCATGCTCAATAATTTTTTTAAAGGCGATATTTCGCAGGATTTTGCTTCCTGGTTGATGTTCCGCATGCATGAACCCGCGGCAAAGAATAGGTTAGGGCACGGCATGGGGGCTTCGGACAAGCTCGTGTCTGCCGGGATCAAGCTTGCCTTTGAGGAAGCTCAGAGCGTAAGGATGAAGCGATTACATTTTCCAAGGTCATCAGGTACATCAACGCAGGTCGTCCCCTCCCCGGCGTCAACCGGATCTTCTTTATCCTGCCACTTCGACCTGATAGCCATCAAGCAAGGCGTTGTCTCTCTTTGGTCCTTTTGTTGAAAAAAGTTGAAAATAGAAAAATCACATCAAATAATGAGCGAAAGGCAAATTTTACATCACCTGGGTTTGGCTGCGCTTGGATTGGGTTCTGTTCTTAGTCAATTCTGGATATCGTTTTCGGAATTTTCGCATCATTCCGCCGCGTTTCAGATGAGCATGAACATCTTCTCTGTAATTCTTCAGAACATACTCAAGATAGCGTATGCTATTTTCAATGCTGCTGATATAGAGGTCTTCATCGATATCCCACCGCGCACGAAAGTGATAGCGCATATAGACATTCACTCCGCCCAAATCGTGGGCCAGCCTTTCGAGCGTCGTTTTGTAGAATCCCGGCGTACTGTCTAGAAAATCCAGTTCTGTGCCGATTCCTTCAATTTTGCCTTGGCTGAATTCTCGATAGAGAAATGGTAGTTTTTCAAGGTAGTTACGATCACCCATTTGCCCCAAAAGGTCTGCCGTCCCCAACATTTTCCCCAGAATTTCATTTTCCCAGGACAAAAATTCAATCTGAAGTATTTTCTCATCAAGCCCCGTGCATTTTAAAATGGCATCACACAAATTCGCATCTTTGTCCGAGTAGTCATTTTCAAAAAAATACCTTTTCAAAAAATCAATGCTACGTTCGACGTGAGTAAGGGTATATTTAGCACCCTGGCCAGATTCATCCAGCGCCAGAATATACCCGCTGTCATGAAGCATTGCACTTGTGAGAGCTAGAAACACCCCTCTTTTTGAAAAATGCAGTCCCCTCAAAGTGGCCCCATGAATCAGCCTTGCTATGGCAAGCAGGGTGTCGGTAGTATGTTTGAGGTCGTGATATTCGGTATCGCATGTTTGGAAGCCGGGGTAATTGCCTTCAAACAGTCGGACCGTATCCTTGAAAAAGTCGTCCAAAGAATCGAAATCAAACTGGGGGAACATCTCCGAAACAATAAGTTTGACTTCCTCAAAAACGAGCAGCGGGTTCCCCATCTTTACAATGTCGTTTAACAATCAATATCCCCCGCCATTGAAATTCATAATGCCATAATGAATTTTGGATTTCGGCAGATGCGGTGAATAAAGAACCGGCCTACCCGTTTCCATTGATCTTATCCCTCATCAAAATGGAGCATTTAAACCTGACAACCCGTCTTGCATCCACCATCATATCATCGCCGGTCTCGGGGTTCCTTCCCCTTCGTTCCTTTTTATCCTTTACGCAGAATTTCCCGAAGCCACTGATCAGAACATCTTCCCCGGATTCCAGGGTTCGTTTGATTATTTCTAAGAGGGATTCAACTACAGATATGGACTCTTGTTTTGGGAGATTTGAATTATTCCAAATGGAATTTATCAGACTGGCTTTGTTTCTGGTCATTTATCGTAACCTCAATTCAAAATACTTTGCACGGTGTTTTCTATAGCGATACCGATCAAGATTCTTTCTTTTGAAGCGTCATGGAAAAAGTTTTCTTTGTAACTGATTTCCCCTTGGTACTGCTCTTTCAATTCCAACTCTCCATCCTCATCTATTCCAAGAAGGGTTTCTGAGCATTCAGAACAGGCGGGTCCGGATTCATTTTGACCATCATAGAAATATTGAACCCATCTTGGCTAATTGTATCTTCAATGGGTTCCACTTCCATGCCACAGATTACACATTTTATGGCTTATCTCCCGTTTTGAAGTGTTCAGAGAAAATAGCTTTAAATTCACCACGTTGTCAAGATGCCTGTGAATCAAAATTTAGACGGCTGAATATTTTTGAATAATTCGAAAAAAGTGGTATTGTTGTGACCGGATATGTCAAAGTGGTGCGATATAAGAGGCATGATTTCGAAGGGTATTATCTAAAATTTGATATATTCTTGACCATTTAACTTATTTCAATGTATTTTGTCTCGGCCTGTTCACATAGCCGATTCATAGTCATTTAATAGGACCGCCTGAAAAATTTCAAACAAAAGGAGTTGAAATGGATCAATTCATGGAACTCATGGAGACATTCAAAGACTCGGAATTTTATCGATTACTATACAAATGGGGTCTTCTTAAAGACAAAACAGCAATTTCAAATATGATGAAAAACGCTATTACTCATTTTAAGAAATCAAAATCAAAAGAATTTGAAATATTGAGAGATTTCTTGACGGTCATTATGAATACTATGAAAGGCGGTTACAAAAAACTTCAGGCAGTTCCAACTCATGTGTTTATTGATGCTTTAACCCCAATTGAAAATCAACCGCAAATTATTATTAATGATATTTTTGACTGCTCAGTCAATGCTAATCTTGAGTTAATTGAGTCGCAGCTTCAAGACAATCCTATTTTTAAAACTATTGATGTAAATAGCCTGAAAAGCCTGGATATTCATCAGCAATTCCCGCTTCCTGTTGAAAGGCCCAATATCAGTGTAACTTGAGATTTGCTTTTCGTAAAGCTTTGGCATGAAAAATACCTGAAAAACGTATTATGGCGCTCTTTTTCAAAAAAAGTGCCAAAACTGCAAATAAATTTGCAGAAAACCTGGACATTATGCGAACGATGGTTCATGATTAGCTCCCATAAAAGTCATGAAACATCAAAGCCAACAAAAAAAGGGAAAGCTAGCTTCTCGAAAGCATCTTAGTGCTGATCCACTGCTCAAGGGTCTGCATAAAGATTTTTTGGGAGTATCGGAATACCGTGAGGATAATCCCGAAATCTCAATGGCAGACGCCTTGATGTCTGGATTTGCCGTTTTCTCTCTCAAAGATCCGTCCTTGCTTGCTTTTGACAAACGAAGAGAAGCTGATGGGAATTTAGAAAGCATTACCACGTAGAAAATATACCTTGTGACTCGCAGATGCGAACTATTTTGGATGAAGTAGACCCTGTGGAAATCCGGCCTGCGTATAAAAGCATTTTTCGAGAGCTACAAAGAGGTAAAGCCCTCGAACCTATGGTTTTTTTCCAGGGATGTTATCTATTATCTTTGGACGGAACAGGCTACTTTTCCTCAAAGAAAATTTTCGCTGATAACTGTTTGGAAAAAGTAAACAAAAAGACCGGCGAAATTACCTATTACCAACAGATGCTAGGGGCGGCAATTGTTAATCCCGGTTTCAAAGAGGTAATTCCGTTAGCGCCGGAGTTCATAATCAAACAGGACGGCCAAAGCAAGAACGATTGTGAACGTAATGCTGCGAAACGTTTCTTCGGAAAGCTGAGAGAGGATCACCCACATCTACCCCTTATAATTACCGAAGATGCCCTAAGTTCGAATGCGCCACACATAACGATAAGGTGTAGAGTTCGCAAAAGGTGAGAAACTCACTGAAAACTGCAAAAAGTCCTGAATGGGCTTGACGCTGGGCTGCAACAAAAATTTTCACTCATCGTAACTAACGGATATTAATGGATTTAATTTTTTGAATGTTTTTTCTTGACAGGGGGCATTATAGGATGTCCCTGATTTCATATGGGTGAAACCGGCATCGAATTGAATGTTGATACGTAGGTAACACGTCTAGCGATTCCTTCCATATTCTTATCAGAGCCCATGTCCATATACAACTTACACCTGTCCCTATAAACCTGAGCCGTTTTGTCATACGGATTTCGGGCGAGACAATCCAGGAACAGCTCCCGTGCTTCATTAAACTGCCCTGATTCGTAAAGAGACCTGGCATCTTCAAACATGGCGGCGATATCCAGTTTGTAATTGAGGATATCCGCTGGATCGCAATCAAAGACTTCATAAATGGTTACCGGTTCTGTTTTGCCTCTGGCTTTTACACTGTCAATTTTTCTCAGATGATACTTCTCCGGTTTCTCCAAACACTGATATGTCGCATCACTTATCAGAAGTGGAACCCCATATGTTTTGGTCATCCTTTCGATGCGTGAAGAAACATTTACAGCGTCACCGATAACCGTTCCCTCCATCCGGCCACTCTCGCCCACTGTTCCCAGTCTCAATGTCCCTGTGTTGATCCCAATTCCTATTTCGATGGGAGAGTAGCGGGCCTGTTTTCGCCCTTCGTTATATTCACCGAGTTTACGCAGCATGGCAATGGCCCCCATCACTGCATCATCGGCGCTTCTATCGAACAGCGCCATGATGGCATCTCCGATGTATTTGTCAATGAACCCATGATGACTGCGAATAACGGGGCCCATTACACTAAGATAGGAATTGATGAAATTGAAATTTTGCTCGGGCGTCATCTGTTCCGACAGGGCCGTAAACCCCCGAATATCAGAGAACAGAATGGACATGTCTTTCTGGACATTGTCCCCCAATTCCACATCGCCTATATCCACCTTTTCCAGGTTTCTTATAAATTCTTTAGGAACAAAACGGGCATAGACCACATCTCGATTCTCATAAGAACTCATGTCCATATACATCTTGCACCTGTCCTTATAAACCTGAGCCGTTTTGTCATGCGGGTTTCGGGCGAGACACTTCTGGAAAAACTCGTTTGCTTCCTGGAACTGTCCTGCTTCATAAAGAGACCTGGCATCTTCAAACATGACGGCGATATCCAGTTTGTAATTGAGGATATCCGCTGGATCGCCATCAAAGACTTCATAAATGGTTACCGGTTCTGTTTTGTCTTTGGCTTTTACATTGTCAATTTTTCGCAGATGATACTTCTCCGGTTTCTCCAAACACTGATATGTCGCATCACTTATCAAAAGCGAAACCCCATAGGTTTTGGTCATCCTTTCGATGTGTGAAGAGACATTTACGGCATCACCAATGACTGTTCCCTCCATTCGACCATTCTCACCCACGGTTCCCAATCTCACCGCCCCCGTGTTGATCCCAATTCCTATTTCGATGGGAGGGGAGCCGTCCTGTTTTCGCCCTTCGTTATATTCACCGAGTTTTCGCAGCATGGCAATGGCCCCCATCACTGCATCATCGGCGCTTCTATGGAACAGCGCTATGATGGCATCTCCCATGTATTTGTTAATGAACCCATGATGACTGCGAATAACGGGACCCATTACACTGAGATAGGAATTGATGAAATTGAAGCTTTTCTCGGGCGTCATCTGCTCCGACAGGGCCGTAAACCCCCGAATATCAGAGAACAGAATGGACATGTCTTTCTGGACATTGTCCCCCAATTCCACGTCTTCTACGTCCACCTTTTCCAAGTTTTTCATGAATTCTTTAGGAACAAAACGGGCATAGGCCAGACCTCTGTCAGAAGATTTGGAAGACCGTAAGGACAGGATAACAACTGACTGGACAAAGAAAAAAATCAATACCCCTAAGGAAACAAAAGGACCGGTATGAATGATTCTTTCATCGTACACACTGCCGGTGACGATCATAGTAACAAGGAAGATAAATCCAGCCACGAACAATAAGATCCGCTGCAGGTTTTGACGAATGGCGCGGGCCAGAACATATACAAAATAAGCACCCCAAATGAGGCCTGCGCCACCGCAGGCCATTGTTACATATCGATGCATTGCAGCGGGGATGGCGAGTGTTGCCAGGGTAAAAAGAAGAGCAAAACATTGGGCCAACGGAACTGTTTTGGGAGCAACCACCTCCGGGTACAGTCTTTCCACGAACATAACAAAAATCGCAAAATTCACGTAGATACTGAGGTATTCAACCTTAAGGGTATTGCTCAGACCGAAATTCGGAAACAGGGTAACGAAAATGTTCTGGTCTGAAATCACATACAGAAAAATTGTCGTCAAACAAAGACACCCGAAATAAAACGTCGCAAGATCGTTTTTGTTAAGCCCAAAAAGGCATAAGTGGTAGAAGCCCAACATCAGCAAGCCTCCAACAAGCATCCAATCAAAATAGTGTATCGCCGGATGTTGCGTCTCAAGTATCGCTGGGCCAGAGGAAATCAGACCCGGCCTTTCGAGGGAAACGGAATCAATCTCCCCCGTCGTTGACGGGAGGTTGTCTTTTTTTGATTTGGCAGGCCTGTCTTCGGTTGGAGCCGCCTTCCCGGGGATGATCAATCCCAGGTTGAATCTGGTTCCAGAATCGATTTTACCGGTCGCCGGTAAATGTTTATCTCTTTGAAATTCCTTCAGAGCATTTTCGGTTTGCCGGCCCCACCTTCCGTCCAATTTCCCTGGCGCGTAACCAAACTCCATAAGCCGTTTCTGAATTTGGCGTGCATCTTGCCCGGCATTGGATTTCGGAAACTCATCCTCAGAAAAAGCCGGATTGCATAGTCCCGGAGCTGAAAAAACCATCACGAAGAACATCAAAGCCGGCAGCATTAAATGTAATCGTTTCATATGAATTGGACGTGCGCAGGTTACAGAAAAACAAAAAACTTGCGGAAATCTAAAGATCGAGCAGTGGTCTTTGACCAGGGCAGGCGGCGATTATTTCACCCCATACCACTTCCGCTGTTATTCAAAAGGTGAGGATCAACGTCTCAGCGTTCAAACTCTTCAAAACCGATCTCAGCGTTCACCCTATCCTATTATTGCGATTTATTCCATACACAAATAACCTTTGTTGCATCTTGCGTGTATTTTTTAACCCTCATTTTTCAATTAGTTGCTGATTAATAACGTTATCTCAATTATCCAGCGTCACGGGTATTCTAAGGATAAATTTTGTCCCTTTGCCATGGACACTTTCACAAAAAATCTGTCCTTTGAGGATTTGAGTCACCGAGTTATAAACAATATGCATTCCCAGCCCTGTTCCGCCTGATCCTCTTTTTGTCGTAAAAAAAGGATCAAATATTTTTCCCACGGCTTCTTCAGACATACCGGTCCCATCATCTGAGTATGTTATGACGATTTCATCCTCTCCTTGTTCCACATCTATAGTTATCTTTCCTGTTTTATCCTCGACAAACGCATGAATAAGGGAATTCACAATAAAGTTGGTTATTATCTGGGCCAATACACCAGGATAGCTGTCAATTTCTATATGCACTCTGCAATTGATTGTGACCTGAGGGGACTTTTTTTTCAGCTTGGGCTGGAGGCTCTGGATAATATTTTCAATGTAGGACTTTACTTCAAACCGCCTTTTCTTACGGGATGTTTGGTCAGCAGACACCATCTTGAAGCTTTTCACCAGATTGGCTGTCCGCATGAGATGAGAGAGAATCAGCTCACTGGTTTCAACCGTTGTATCCAGATATTTTTCAAGGTCGCTTTTGGACATCTTTTTATTTTCAAATGCAGACAGAATATTTTTCGTGCTTTTTACCAGGTGGGAAGATGCAGTGACACCAATGCCCACCGGTGTGTTGATCTCATGGGCTACCCCTGCCACCAGCTGCCCCAGAGAGGCCATTTTTTCAGATTGAATGAGATGCTCGTTACTTTGCTTCAAATGCTCTGTTTTTTCCTTGACCTGCTTTTCAAGCGCCTCATTAAATCGGATCAGCTCATTCTTCTCCTCTACTAGTTTATCAATAAGACTTTGATTAGTCGATCTTAATCGCCGGCTGATGGTTTTCATCAGATTTATTGAAACATTCTGAAAATTATCAAAATAATGCCAAAAGTCATGTGCGTTGATTGTTCCAATCATACAATCACTAATCGCCCTGACACTGGCCATACGAGTTGTATCATCAATGATTGCCATTTCGCCAAAGAAGTTGTTCTCTTTGATTGCCGCCACCTCAATCTCCGTACCATTTTCAATGGCTACATAAACACCGGCCTTACCTTTTAGCAGTAAAACCACCGAGTCTCCCTTGTCTCCTTGACTAAAGATAATTTCGCCTGGTACCACTCTGGAAGTATATACTCTATTTAGTAATTTTTTTTCGTTATTTACATCCTCCATATGACCAACATTTTCAAACAAAGCGTTGCGTTTGATCATCTTAATAATCTCCTGCGCGCTCATGGAAATCGTCCTCCACATACTCCTGATGTTCTGAGCTATCTCGATATACTCATTTCATTTTTACCCCGTATTCAATGTCATAAACTTAACGACGAGGCTTATAATTCACATAATGCTCTCTCTTGTTGACTTTGTGATTACGTTCAAATTTGGGGTGCATCCGGAGTTTCTGACAAAGTCATTTCTCAAAGAAAAAATACACCCCTATAACCCAATGTCATTAACTTAGCAGATTGATTTGTAGTTGAGGTAGTAATTTCTGGGTTGTCCTTTCTTTTTTGGAAACTTTCTTCCAGGTCTGACGGGCTCAACGGTTTGGATTAGAAATTCGCGTAGGGCTGATATGATCTCGGAAACAGCCTCTTTCGACCGAAGAAAAAGCAGTGGAATAATACGCTTCATCTCTGCGTACGCCTGCGCATAGTTGATCTGATAGAGATATTTTCTGGTTTTATAGGCAGCATCGATATCTCTACTTGTCGTGCTGGCGAGGGTTTCCGTCAGATTTTTGGCAAATACCTTGGCGTAGAAATCCTGGTAAACTAATTCGACGGATTTCCCTGAAAAATTCTCTATCTCAATCCAGGACTTCATTTTTTTGTAATCCTCCTCAACAGGCCACCGGAGGTGATAGAGCTCGGCAAAGCACTCGTATCGAACCCAAAGTTTTGACGCCAGGCTGCAGGCCGCTCGTCACACGAAGCAAGATCCGCCCATGCGGGTTTCCATCTTTTCGTGCCGTCGTCACCTGACAAGGCATCAGGTAACACACAGGTGTCATATCATTGAGGCCAACGGGGAAAGCTACCGACTAAGACAAGCAAAGAAGAGAAACAGGACATCCAAGACCAAACAAACCATCAACTAGAAAAAGAAGAAGATTGACAGAAAAAAACTGGTAGGATATCTCTCAAACAAGTGTCACTGATTTAGACCGCCATTCACAAACGAAAAAACTAAGGGTTTTTCTGTTTAAACGCTAGCGGAGAGCGCTACAGCAAGACGAAAAAATAAAATTTTGTTTGCAAACCAAGAAATGAATAACGTTCATTTTTCGCTCACGGATTCAGGTTTAAGTATAGGAAGGAACAAATTATGAAATACCAAGAATCTGTTTACAATGACTTTTCGAGTTTTTTGGCAAAAGCGACTGAAATTGCAAAGGACAAAATTGGTCTTTACAATTCACTGCTTGATCCACCTTCAAGAATAATATTATCAGGCAATTCATTCAAGAAATTTTTGGAATTTATAATTCTTGTTCTTAGTAAATTTGGATGGTTTATTTATGTAGCAATTGCTGGATTACTTGGGTTCGGTGTTGTTTCATTTTATGCTGGCATGGGAACTCTGATTGCCACAAATCCGTTACTTGCAGTTGGCGTTGGAATTCTTGGTGGTAGTGTGTATCTTGCTTGGAAGAATAAAGATGTTTACATTGCTCATAACATAATTGGGAAACGCTATAAAGTTGAATTTGAAAATATAAACAAGAACTATTCTGAAAGTGACAAGCGTTATTTCCAAATAGAGAAGCTGTTAAAAAATTGTGTTAAGAGTCTATGTATTGAAGTGTTTAATATCACTTCAGATGAATTTATTAATGAAGCAGCTGAAGACGTATAAGTTTTGGGCTAAAACACTAAGGATTGGAATTTCGGCAAAGTCGAATTTGTCGAAGAAAAAGCATCCGGGTATAAAACTGGTCGGAAAGACAGAAAGGTTAAAAAAATCATTGCTGGGCTCAAAAAGGGGGGTCGGTTGATTGTTCCAGTGATGTTCAGGTTGGGTCGGTCCATGCTGGACATTTCACAGCTCTTGAGTATTTGCAAAGAGAAGGAGATAGATGTTCATGCTGTTAAGGGCAACTGGTCCATGAACGGCACCATAGAAAGTAAAATCATCATGACGATCTATGCAATGGCGGCTGAGATCGAAAGAGATTTGATCAGCCAGAGGACCAAGGAAGGATTGAGAGCTGCCAGAGTAAAAGGAAAGATGTTGGGACGACCTAAAGGCCCGGGAAAATCAAAGCTGAACAAATTCAGACCGGAGATTGAAGCATTGCTGAAGAATGGGTCCCCGAAGACGTTTATTGCGAAAAGATATGGAACAACGCCGCCCAATCTGCATAATTGCTTGAAGAAGATAAATGAATATCAATATGCTGTTACTGATAACTGATACTATTTTCTTGTTTTTTGTGACAGAAGACCAAGTGATAAGAGCACCAGAAAAAAGTCAAGACAAAAAGTTTCAAAAAATTTTGGCAAAACTCCGCCCTTCCGATCAAAGCCGGTTTAAAAAAGTGATATTGACTGAGAATAACCATTTCATTTTAGTTGTTTGCCATTCCGGCGTTACAGGTGGAATCCCCTGCCCAAAATGTCCAAATTTGGCAAACTGGTATGACTAGATTTCTTGCATTTGCAAGAATCAGAGCACCTTGGAGCCATAATGAGGTAGTTCGGACGAACAGAGTGGCATTCTTATCAGAGCCGTCAATGGTACTCACCTATCATGAGTACATTGCGACAGGTACTAATAGCCATCCTGGCCGCCGAAACAGCAAAAACTGTAAACGCAATGGTTAGTTTCCAGTGGGATATATAGGCTTACAATTTAAGCTTTATTTCATATAACTCCTGTACCATGTTTCGCCATCGGCCTAAAGGGCGATTGTTTTCAAAAGCAGCTTCGAGTGCACTTGCTTTTTTCCATTTTTCCCGAAGGGCCGGCCAGATCATGAGATAATAGCCTGCCCGTTCTTCGGGCGTGGTTTTTGCGTTATTGCGGAGGCTCTGCGGCAAATATATCTGAGATGTCCGCATCAAGCACATGGCCGTGCGGAGATATCTACGGCCAATTCCAAAGTCAGCATGCTGGTCGGCCGCCTCCCGACGTTTGTAATCGAGCATCAAGTCCTCTGGGCCATGCAGTCCCAGGTGATTGGCGGATTGCACCACATAGTCTTTGAGAATACGATTGCAGCGTTTTGCGACTTTACCGGTATGGGTTTTACCCTCGGAGCCACCTGTTTGCTTGACCCTGGGGATAATGCCCGTGTATGAGGTCAGATTGTTCACAGGTTTTTGCTCATGTGGGTTTCCAATTTCAGCGGATACGCCTGCAGCTAAAACGATGCCGATACCACGGAAAGTTGTGAGGAATGCGCCTTCCGTCTGTGCAAGCCATACAGCAATTTCGTTTTCCAGTTGTGCTATACTGTCTTTGAGGCATCTAAAATGTTTAACGTGCTGAGCGAGTGAGAGCTGAAGAGTACTGATGTATTCATCTGGCGTATTGAGAACACGTGCGGCATATTCCTGAAGTCTAGGTGCGGTACTTTCAGGCTTTTTTGTGCCAAATCGATGCAAGACTTCAATAAGCTTTTTTCGTTTCCGACGACGGATCTGATGAGGGCTGAATCGATCTTCCATGAGGTATAATGAGCTTTCTGAAAATGGGCAGATCCCGCTCTTTTTCTCATTCAGAAAACCAGGAAAAAGCCGATCAACAGCGGAATGTATTCGGTTTTTCTCTTCCGTTGACATTACAACAAGCTTTCTTCTGTGACGGGCTAATGTGCGGAGATTACGATAGATGCCGGATTGAGCAGGGGAACAGTTTGCCCTGCGGTTAAGCAACATTGAAGCAATGCCCATTAAATCAACACGGTCAGTGCTGGCTTGTAGATTCGTCCGTTGCTTCTTGGCATCATGGGCATTTACACCTGCAACGATCCATCCTCCGGATCGTAAGGTGTTGACAAAATTTTCGGCATAAGAGCCGACGTCTTCACCGCCAAAAAAGACATGTTTAAGGTCTATTTTTCGACGGTTGCAAGATCGATTTACCTGCTCGGTGAGATATTGGATCCCTTCGGGCGAGTTCTTAACAGAAAATGGTTTTCTGAAAATATGCCCCTGACCATCACAAAACATGACAACATGGTCCTTTTTAGCGTAATCCATCGGTATGCACATAACTTTTGCACTGTTTCCGGCTTCTTCAAAAAGCCTAAGCAATTCTTGACTTTGGTTTACATAAATGTTTTTCTTTTTCATGGTGAAGTTCCTCCTTTCATCCGCAGCTGATTCATTCCAGACTGCTCTTAAATGTGCCACCGGCATATCCGGATGGCTAAATATAGAAAGTGGAACTTCACCTACATTTTGTCAAAGTGACGGCCAAGATCTTTGGCCATCAGAAAAATATGTAATGACGTCCCGAGTTATAGAGTTGGGGAGGAGATCTGAGCTAACCCTAAAGGGCTCCCTCTCCTCCCCAACATCTATCCCTCGGAAAGGTACCAGTTGGGGAGGAGATCTGAGCTAACCCTAAAGGGCTCCCTCTCCTCCCCAACATCTATCCCTCGGAAAGGTACCAGGTACTAGGCTTTTTCCGAGACTACGCTCGGAAGAAGTGGCCCCTTCGGGGCAGTCAACATCAATTATTTCTTTTACAACATGTTGTAATTTAGGCGGCACTAAGGGCCTAATTACGGCAAAATCCGGTTATGAAGCGGAACTGAAGCGCAGGATCTTATATCTCGATACAAAGGTAAAACACCTCACTAAGGGAGAATGGAGTCATGAACAATTCCGACGAGATTTTTTTTGCGGAAGAGGAAGAAACCGTTGCAGAGGGAGAAAAATGGAAGATCCTTATTGCGGATGATGAACCGGGTATACATGCGGCCACCAAGATCGCCCTCGAAGACTTTTCCCTCGAAGGTAAAACCCTCGATTTCCTCAGCGCGTACTCCGGAGAAGAGGCCATCCGGATGTTGGAAGAACATTCGGATATTGTGTTGGTGCTCCTGGATGTGGTGATGGAGACCGATGATGCGGGCCTACGGGTGGTCAAGCAAATTCGGGAGGAGATGAATAACCAGCATGTGCGGGTGA
>Ga0233431_1003827_pt1 | contig 17248 bp, 12 predicted proteins | sample SI_118_April2016_FD_179867 | JGI IMG/M metagenome (GOLD analysis project Ga0233431, IMG submission 179867) | Seawater microbial communities from Saanich Inlet, British Columbia, Canada - SI_118_April2016_200_MG | ecosystem: Environmental > Aquatic > Marine > Inlet | place: Canada: British... | reverse complement strand
TATCCAGCTCGCCGACAATCTGGCCCAATTTTGTGATATATACCCGATCGCTCATTCCGATTATTTCCGGCAAATCAGACGATATCATTATGATTGAAAGCCCTTCAGATGCTAGCTTGCTCATAATCCTGTGAATCTCAGATTTAGAACCAACATCAACGCCTCGGGTTGGTTCATCTAAAATTAAAATTTTCGGAAGGTTTGCAAGTGCTTTCGCAACAGAAACTTTCTGTTGGTTTCCACCGGAAAGATTATTTACTACGAATTCGCAATTTGGCGTTTTAATAGATAATTTCCCAATGTACTCATCTGCCGTTTCAGTCTCTTTAGATGTATCTATGAAACTCATTTTTGATAATTTCTTTAAAATCGGCATCGAGATATTTTCCCTTAAATTCATATCTACAATTAAGCCCTTTTCTTTTCTGTCTTCAGATATATAGACGATACCTTTTGCAAGTGCATCAGAATAACTCTTTAGTTTCATTAGCTCACCATCTAATTTGACAGTTCCACTATCTATTTTAGTAAAACCAACCAATGCATGGGCAAGTTCTGTTCTTCCAGATCCGGCAAGTCCCGCTATGCCAACTATTTCGCCTTTGTTTAATGTAAGCGACATATTGTTAATTATTCCATGCTGAGTTATATTTTCAACTTCTAAAACAGGATCTCCGATTTCAACATCTGTTTTAGGATATAAATTGTCTAAAGTTCTTCCTACCATCCAGGAGATTAGTTGAGAAGTATCGACATCAGTTGTTACAGCTGTTTCAACATATTGTCCATCTCTTATTACTGTAACTCTATCAGCAATCACAAAAACCTCTTCAATTCTATGACTAATATATAACATCGAAACATTTTCTTCTCTTAAACGATTAATGATGACGAATAAAGCGTTAACCTCTTTATTTGTAAGTGCAGCTGTTGGTTCATCTAAAATAAGAATATCAGCATCATATGTCAACGCTTTCGCTATTTCAATCATTTGCTTAGTCGCTACACCTAAATCTCGGACATAAGCATCAAGGTCAATCTCCATGCCCAATTTCGCAAATGTTTCAGTGGCCCTTTTTCTCATGGTTTTGTAGTCTATTGCTTTAATAAACCCCATTGCTTTTTTTGTGGGTTCATGCCCTAAAAACATGTTATCTAATACTGTCATATCAGTAAAAAGACTTGTTTCTTGATAGATTATCGCAATCCCCTTTGAAAAAGCCTCATTAGGATTTTTCATCTTGATCTTTTTTCCTCTTAGGATTATATCACCTTTATCAGAATGAAAAACTCCTGTGATAATCTTCATAAGTGTAGATTTACCGGCACCATTTTCACCGACTACAGCATGAACTTCACCCTCTTCAAGCACAATTTTCATATCATCTAAAGCTTTGACGCCCGGGAATGATTTATCAATGTTTCTAAGCTCTAAAATACTGCTCATAGTTTATGATTTCTCCTTTTATAAAAATTCATAGCATTTAGCCAAATTATATTATTCGTTCTTAATATACCCCATAATCTTTTACTGCATCATACATTGCATATATGTTCTCTAGCGGAGTATCAGGTTGGATATTGTGTGCAGGAGCAAGAATATATCCGCCGCCTTCTCCTGCTTGAGAAATTCTAAGTTTAACTTCTTCAATAACATCTTTAACACTTCCATTCGGAAGAACACCTTGAACATCTACACCGCCAAAAAAGGCAATGTCTTTTCCATATTCTTTTTTAAACTTTCCAAGATCCATACCCGTTGCTAACGGTTGTATAGGATTTAAAACATCTATACCAGCTTCAATAAGTAGAGGTATTATCTCAAGTATAGAACCACACGAATGATATGCAACTTTAACTTTAGGATTCTTTGTCTTTATAGCATCTACAACTTTTTTCAGCCTTGGCCATAACATTTTTTTATAAACTTCAGGACTGATCATCATATTTGTCTGTGTCCCTACATCATCGCCAAGCCAAATCATGTCGCATCCTAAATCGACTAGTTTTTCTGCTATTGCCTTATTATAGTTCATACATTTATCAAGTACCGTTTCAATGTATGGTTCTTGCATATACATATCCATCAAAAAGTCCTCAAGCCCGACTAAATTCCATGCAAGCTCAAAAACTGTAGCTTCTAAGTCACCAATGATGGCATAATCTTTTGAATACTTTGATATGTTTTTTTCTGCCAAACTAAACCTTTGTTCAGCATGAGGATCTGGAAATTTATATTCTTCTATTTCTTTAACTGTCTTTTTTCCTGCTAATGGTCTAACAACAGCTTCAGAATAAAGCCCGATTGTCTTATATTCTAATCCGAATTCATCTAAAGCATTTCCATTATCCAAGATAATAGTTGGAGTTTCTCTTAAAGCTCCAACGCCTACCGCATCATTTCCAAGTATATTTAATATCTCAACGTGAGATAATCTTGTTGACAAAAATGAATCTTCAGCTTCGAAAGGCAGGTTAAGTTTTTTCCCAAGCTTTTTAGCTACTTGAGGCGTAAGGTTTGCGAAAACAGGAACTCTATCTGGCTGTTTATTATTTATCGCTGTTAAAAATCTATCACGCTTTGTCATTAAACTTTCCTTTCAAAATAATGATATCGGTATCATTTTTCGATATAACTTGATGTTTACTGTTTTAGTTCCGACGTTGATTGTCTAATAATTAATTTCGAATCTATGCTTAAAGTCGAATTACCATCATCATTATCTAACATATCAATAATTTTCTTAGCCGCTTTATATCCAATCTCATATCTAGGCTGCTCTATTGTTGTCAATTGCGGAAACAATGTCTCACCGATATCCAATCCATCCTGTCCAATTATTGATATATCTTCCGGTACTCTGCACCCGCATTCCATTGCCCCATTTATAGCACCTATGGCCATCTGGTCATTTTGCGCATAAATTGCTGTTGGTCTATCTTTACTATTTAGAAAATTTTCTAATCCTTCTTTTCCACCAATCAAGTTTTCCATAGCAATTTTACCGCTGATAAAACCTCTGTTTGCTCCACCATCGCCCTCAATCATATATTTTTGGACTACATCAAGACCATAATCACTCATTGCCTTTAAATATCCTTCTAATCTGTGATTCCAAATTGAAAATTGAAAATTATGTTCATATACCTGCTTTATGACTTTATCGCTATAAGCGAGTCCACCGTGAATTGTACCAATATTTTTATGTCCAAGCTCTATTAAGTGTTTCGTTGCCATATATGCTCCATTAACTTGATCAATTAGCATATTTGTAACATTCAATAATGGTTTCTCATTATCGATATAAACGCATTTTATTCCAGCCTCTTCAAGATCCCAAGCCTGTCTTAAGGTTATATTTAAGTGATGAAAGATAATTCCATCTACAGATTTATCCATTAATATCTCAATATATTCCTCTTCCTTCTTTTTCGCATTAGCATTACAAAGAATTACATTATATCCGTTTTCATAGCACGCATCTTCAACGCCTTGTACAACTTTTGGATGATAAGGATTAGATATGCTGGCTATAACATGAGCAATTGTATGTGATCTTTTAGTTACCAATCCTTTAGCCATCATGTTAGGTCGATATTTTAATTCCTTTATAACCGCCAAAACATTTTCTCTCGTTGTATCTTTAACCTTATCAGGCTCATTCAATACTCTTGAGACGGTCATTTTTGAAACGTTTGCTTTTTTTGCAACATCATCTATGTTTGCCATTCAAAAGACCTCTCTCATGTATTTGTTACCCTTAACATTATTTTGTAACATTTAAGCAATAAATGATAGTAATTCATGCTTTTCTATACTAAAAAGCAAATATTACGCATTTTTAATGTTATCGGTATCACTGTATTATTACTTCGACATTTCTTGTTTATATCCTTTTTTTTATTCTATTTTCTTTGAAAAAGTGAATTTATTTATTAGAATTGCCTAATTTATCTCTCTTTAGTGTCTTCTCTTATATAAAAAACACCCTTTACAGCTGTATTAGCTATAATTAGGTGTTATTTAAAGTAAAACGCTTATATTTGTAAATCGCTACTTTATTCAGTCAAATACTAAAAATCATTTATTAATCTATTAAATTAAATCTTTTATTGGTTAGATTCATCAATCAATTCTTTAATCAGCTCTTTAATTGCTGTAAAAGCTTCCGATGTATTAACCTTTTTATTAATCTTTTTGTCTCGGGTTATTATCTCAATACAAGATTCTTTTAGATTCCTTGGGCTAACAATAACTCTAATAGGAACCCCTAACAGATCAGCATCAGAGAACATTGCCCCAGGTCTTACATCTCTATCATCATAAATTACCTCAACATTATCATTTAACAGCTGCTCATACATTGAATCTGCATATTCCTTACACTCCGCATCATCAGCACGTAAACAGCACAAGTGTACCTGCCAAGGCGCAATTGATATCGGCCAAATAGGACCATAATCGTCATGATAAGCTTCACAAACTGATGCAGCCAGTCTGCCCACACCTATACCATAACAACCCATAATCGGATTTTTAGAGTTGCCATCTTCATCTATATATTTCATTCCCATCGACTTAGAATATTTTGTACCAAGCTGGAATATGTTCCCAACTTCAATCCCTCTGGATATTTTAATAGCTGGTTTTTTACATTGCGGACATATACCGCCATCAATAACTTTAGCAACATCTACATATTTAACGTTTCCACAATCTCTTTCAATATTAAGTCCTTTATAGTGATAATCTGATTGATTTGCTCCACAGACAAGATTATCAATCCCTTCAAAAGAACTATCGTAGACTACTGTATAATCTCCGTCTAATTTATAAGGTCCGATAAATCCAGCAAACAGACCACTATCTTCGGCTATTACTGCGGGATATAAATCTTCACCAACATTATTAGTAAGCTTTGTGTCGCTTACTTCTAAATCTCCTCTTATAAATACAACAACATATTTATCATCAGCATTTTTTTGATATACAATCGCTTTGCATGTATTTTCTAAAGGTGTATTAAGAGCTTTTGCTACATCATCAATAGCAGTAATATTAGGAGTAGCTACTAATTCCATCTTTTGTTTTTCAATCTTGTTTTCGTTTATAACGACACTTTTAGCCGCATCCATATTCGACTTAAAGTCACACTCACCACATATAGCAAGCGAATCTTCACCCACTGGAGTTAACAGCATATATTCATGAGACACGCTTCCGCCCATCATACCGGAATCTGCTGCAACAGTGATAACTTCTGGTATCCCTGCTCTTGCAAATATACGATTGTATGCTTCAAAGCACCTTTCATAATACTGCTCTAAATCTTCTTGAGATGTATGGAAAGAGTATGCATCTTTCATTGTGAACTCTCGAACTCTAATAAGCCCTGCTCTTGGTCTTGCTTCATCTCTAAATTTTGTTTGAATCTGATATATCATAAAAGGATATTTAGAATAAGTCTGACCATATTCACGAACAAGATGAACTGCCGCTTCCTCATGGGTCATGCCTAATACCATCGAGTTCCCAGAACGGTCTTTAAATCTTAGAAGCTCGTTTCCAACGCTGTCTAATCTTCCTGATTCTTCCCAAAGGCTGCCCGGCATAGCAACGGGAAAAAGAACTTCCTGCCCATCAATTCTGTCCATCTCTTCTCTGATAATCTGTTCTATTTTTCTGACGATTCTTTTTGTAGGTGTATACAGCGAAAAAATACCGTTCGCCATATATTTCATATATCCTCCGCGAATCATCAACGCATGACTATCAATAACACAATCTGATGGTCTTTCTTTAAATCTGTCTCCAACTAACTTTGCAATTTTCATATAATCTCTCCAATAGTTATTAAACTCAAATTTTTTTGATATTAATTATATCGTAATTTCTAGTTTTTTGCACTGTTTTTAGATAAATAACTATCTATTTTCGAACTAATCCAATCCCTTTTTCGCATTAGCCAGCATTAACTTTATCCTGTTCTCTTGATTAACTTGTGTTGCTCCCGGATCATAATCTATTGCGACAATATTAGCATCAGGATAAACTTCTTTTATTTTTCTCATCATCCCTTTGCCGGCAATATGATTCGGCAAACATCCAAACGGCTGGGTGCAAACAACATTATTTACTCCAGCATGACAAAACTCAACCATTTCAGCTGTTAGCAGCCATCCTTCTCCCATCTTGTTTCCATAACCCATATAGTTTTTAACAAGCTCTTTAAGGTTTTCAAAGTTTGCAACAGTATGAAAATCTGAATTGTCATCAATCGCTTTTTTCATCTCTTTTTGCATTTTAAGCATAAAGTTTTTCATTATATCAACAAGTTTATATTTGAATATGTTCCCGCCGTATATCTCTATATCTTCAGTTCTGTTATCTAACTTAAATATGAAAAAATCCATAAGCCCCGGTACAATAACCTCGCAACCTTCACTAGCTAAAAACCTCTCTAGATTGTTATTTCCAAGAGGTGCATATTTTACATATATCTCGCCAACAACTCCAACTCTAACCTTTTTCTCTTTTTTTAATTCAATCTTCTTAAAATCATTAACTATGTCGACGATATTTCTTCTAACTTTTTTTGTGTTTAGATTTTTAACACTTTCAAACTCTTTGCCTAATATCTCTTCCCATTTCTCAACTAATCTATCAGTTTGACCTTTATTAACTTCGTATGGTCTGCATTGATTTGAAATCCACATTAACATATCCCCATAGACAACTGAATAAACTACCTGAATTAACATAGGTATCGTGAGCTTAAATCCGGAGTTTTTTTCAAGCCCGGAAAGATTAACCGATATAACAGGCACATGACCTAAATTGTTCCTTATTAAAGCCTTTCGAAGCAGATGAATATAGTTTGAAGCTCTGCATCCCCCTCCCGTCTGACTTATCATTAATGCAGTTTTATCCGGGTCGTATTTTCCGCTTTTTATCGCTTCTATTAGTTGTCCAATAACCAAAAGAGCCGGATAACAAGTATCATTATGAACGCTCCTTAATCCTTGTGTCACAATTGCCGGATGATCAGTTTCTAACAAGTCTACATCATAACCATGCAGACGGAATATTTTTATAAATAATCTAAAATGACTAGGCATCATCATAGGTGCTAATATTTTGTAGCTTTTTTTCATCTCTTTTGTAAAAACAATTCTTTCATCTTTAGTTTTCATTATGCTGTCTCTCCTTAGCAGATATCGCGGCAATTAAGCTTCTTATCCTTATTTTTGCCGCACCTAAATTAGTGATTTCATCTATTTTAAGTTGTGTATATAATTCTCCTTTTTCCTCAAGCATCTCTCTTATCTCATCAGTAGTTACTGCATCTGTTCCGCATCCGAAAGATACCAGTTGAATAAACTCCATATCTGGTTGTGTCATAACATAATTAGCCGCACTATACATCCTAGATTGATAAGTCCACTGGTTAAGCACTTTAACTTTAGGTTTAGGCAGAACATGCGATACGCAGTCTTCAGTTAATAGCACCATATTATATGATGTTATCAGACTATCCAAGCCATGGTTTATCTCTGGATCTACATGATAAGGTCTCCCAGCCATAACAATTATTTTCATGTTATTTTTTCTGGCATATTTTATCGCCTCATGCCCTTTTTTAATAATATATTTTTTAAACTCATAGTGTGCCTCGTAGGCTTTTTTTACAGCCGAACTTATCTCTTTAAAGCTTAAATCATATAAAGACGAGAAAAACTCATAAGCCTTCTTTTTAAAATCATTTTTTCTATGGATTCCAAAATGCGGTCTGTAATAATTTATTTCCTTTAACTTAGACATATTGGCATCAAGCAATTCTGGATAATATGCAACAACAGGACAATTATAATTGTTATCACCTAATTTTTCATCGAAGTTATAGCTCATGCAGGGATAAAAAATATCCTTAATCCCCATTTCTAATAGTTGTTCAATATGTCCATGCATAAGTTTTGCTGGATAACATACTGTATCTGATGGTATAGTATGATGACCTTTAACATATAAATCATAGCTGGACATTCCCGAAGTTACTAACTCTATATTTAGTTCACTGAAAAAAGCATTCCAAAAAGGCAAGTTCTCATACATATTCAGCCCCATTGACATTCCAATCTTACCCCTTGCTCCTTCTTTGCCTTTTATCGAAAGCAGGTAATTAAACTTTTCTTTAAAAATATTTGGTGTATCATTTTCCGCTTTACCCGTATATGGCCTATCACATCTATTCCCGGAAATATATTTTTGTTTACCGTTAAATATATTAATAGTCAGGCTGCAATGGTTTGTACAAAGCTTACAAATTGCGTTATTAGATTTGTGCTTAAATGTTTCTAATTCTTCTTTACTAATAAGCTTGCTATCTTCCTCCGCCATCTCAATTGAATATAAAGCAGCACCGTAAGCCCCCATAAGCCCCGCTATAGAAGGTCTTGTTACATTTCTGCCTAACTCTCTTTCAAAGCTTCTTAAAATAGCATCGTTAAAAAATGTTCCGCCTTGGACAACAATATTATCGCCCAAATCATCTGCACTGTTTGCTCTCATAACTTTATAGATAGCATTTTTCACAACACTTAAAGAAAGCCCAGCAGATATATCATCTACCCCAGCACCATCCTTTTGCGCTTGTTTTATTGAAGAATTCATAAAAACAGTACAACGAGATCCAAGATCCATAGGATGTTTTGCAAACAACGCCAAATCGGCAAAGTCTGCAACAGAATAGCCTAGTGCTTTTGCATAGGTTTCAATAAAAGATCCACATCCAGATGAGCATGCTTCGTTTAACATAATGTTATCTATTGCATTGTTTTTAACATGAAAACATTTGATATCTTGACCGCCAATATCAATTATAAAGTCAACTTTTTCATTAAAATGATGAGCCGCTAAATAATGTGCGACAGTTTCAACAAGACCAAAATCTATGCCGAATGCTGTTTTAATAATATCTTCACCATACCCGACAACACATCCCGATCTGATTTTTATTCTATCGCCTATAAGATCATAAACCTTTAATAGTTGTTTTTTAATTACTTGTACCGGATTCCCGTGGTTATTGCTGTAATAACTATATAAAATATCACCATCTTTACTGATTAAAATTATCTTTGTCGTTGTGCTTCCGGCATCGATCCCAAGATAAGCTTCCCCGGTGTATTCTTTTATTTCAAGATATTTCACATCATCTGGTGAATGTCTTTTTACAAACTTCTTGTATTCTTCAGCATTATTAAATAACGGTTCTAAAATATTTGTTATATTCTTATCAGCCTTTGATTTGCTTTCTATTAAGTGCATTAATTCCTTGTAGCTTATTAATGATTCTTGATCTGAATATAGTGCTGCTCCCATACAAACAAAATATTCTGAATCATTTGGAAATATTGCTTGCTCTTTAGTTAAGTTGAGTGATTCAACAAATCTTTTTCTAAGCCCAGTTGAAAAAGTAAGCGGTCCGCCTAAAAAAACAACTTTTCCTTTTATTTCTCTGCCTTGAGCCAGCCCGGCTACTGTTTGTCCAACGACTGCTTGATATATGCTTGCAGCTATATTTTCTTTTTTTGCGCCTTGATTTAAAAGAGGCTGAATATCTGATTTCGCAAAAACACCACATCTGCTTGCGATTGTATAAATCGTATCATGTCCAAGCGATAGTTCATTTAACTCGTCTAAACTTACGTTTAACAAGGTTGCCATCTGGTCAATAAAAGCACCAGTCCCACCAGCACAAGAACCGTTCATTCTGTATTCTAAACCATTGCTTAAAAATATAATCTTAGCATCTTCACCACCCAGTTCAACAGCAACATCAGCTTCACTAGCATATTCTTTAATAGCAATTTGTGTTGCATACACTTCTTGCACAAAAGGCAAGCTCCAAGTTTTTGCCTTACCCATGCCTGCAGAACCTGTAACAGCAACTTTAAGCAAGCTGTCTTGTTTGATATACTTCTTTAGCTCATTTAACATTTCAACAATTACAACGTTGATATCTGCATTGTGCCTTCTATAGTTTTTGTAAACGCACTTACTCTCAGTGTCATATAAAAAAACTTTTACTGTCGTAGAGCCTATGTCTATTCCTAACCTCAATTTTATCCCCTATCTATTTCAAATCTTACTTAAAAGCAGCACTATACCCTATAAATCTGCTACTTCATTATATACTTAAGTTAATACTACTATTTTAATATCGGTTTGTCTATTTGTCACTACTAAATGATAAAAGTTTACTTTTTTTTAATAGAAACACTATCGTCTCATGTACAATTAGCTGAAGCAATAATTATGCCTATTTTCTTAATTTATCTAGACAGTCCAACACAAAAACCCGACGCATCTATCGCCGGGATATAATTTAAGTCATTATATTTATACATAACCAAACAACCTTATGCCAAAATTTTATCTAGAAACGCTAAATAAATATACTATATCATCAAGTTTTTCTAAAAATATTGATAGTATTAATCATTCATTTTTTAATGCATATCAGAGTTAAAACTATAACTCAATCTTAAAATTCGAAATTTCATTTTCCTCGTCATCTATTTCATATAAAAAATCTTTAACTTCAAACTCATTAAGATTCTCCATACGTTGATCTGAGCTTTCAATTATCTCTTGCAATTTCTCTAATGCAATTTGTTGATTGTGCTGTATTCTTTGATAGTGTTGAATTATTGAAGCACGCTCCGCCTTCCAGTTCTTGCTTAATACATCTGCTTCGCTTTCTGAAAGCTTTCTATCACTTAATACTTTTTGATTTGCTTTTTGAATTTTTTGGTTTTGCTTCAAAAGTTTCTGATACCCCTCTTTCATTTGCTCTAATGAAAGTTCTAATTGTTCAACTTTTTTCGACTGTAAACCATTCGCTTCTTTTAATTGATCAATCATATCACTAGACATCTCAACCATCTTAGCCTTTAATGACTCTTCCTCATTTGATGCATTGTTTTTTATAGGATCGACAGCGTTTTTTAGCTTTTCCATCAATTCATCCCGTTCACGAGTCATCGCAATCAGACTTGTGCGTTGGTCTTCATATCGCTCCTGAAAAACTATTTCTGTTTTATGCATTTGTTTTTTTAATTTGTTTATATAATCTTCAACCTCATTCGCATTGTAACCACTCCAATGTTTTTTTAATTCTTCTTTTTCTACCTTTAATTCTCTAATTTCTTCAATATATTTGTTCTCTATCATAATTTACGCCTTCTCTCTTTCAGACTTCAAAATCTATCTTTAGGGTATCTCCATTTGCTACTCCGAAATGCTCAGCACTCCCTGCCTCAACTTCTAAAACACAAGCTGAATGTTTTTGTACCGCTCCAACTTTACCTGGATCCATTGTTGTAATTTTCAATATTTCCATTTGCTTAGTAAGAAATATCACATCTATAGGAAAATTCATATTAAAACTATGGACTTGATTACATGGCGAAATAATCAAACCTTCACCTTCATCCAAGTTCTTTTTACCCATCAATCCCTTAAAACGCGAGCCAAAAGTGCCTGCTACTTTTACTTTATCCCATAACACATTATCATTAAATATAACCTTCAAAACCTAATCCTCTCTATCTAAACTGTCCAATTATATTAATAAGAGTTGGGCCCAGCAAAATAATAAATATTACCGGAAAGATAAAAATAACCATTGGCAACATCATTTTTATCGGAGCCTTCATACCCTTCTCCTGTGCTTGCTGCCTTCTGCTTATTCTAAGCTGCTGTGCTTGACTCTTAAGTACATTTTTTATTGGTGTACCGAACTGTTCAGATTGTACAACAGCAGAAGAAAACATCTGTAACTCAGAAACGGCATTTCTTTTCCCAAGAGCAGTAAGAGCATCACGCCTTGAGCGCCCCATTTGTATTTCACGGTATACTTGGTTAAGTTCATCTACTAAAGGTCCTTGTAGTTTTTCGACCACCCTTAACAACGCAGCGTCAAACCCCAGCCCTGCCTCTATGCTGACGCTCAATACATCCATGACGTTAGGCATTTGATTTTGTATTTCTTTTCTTCTGGATTTTATCCTTGATCCAATATAAAATCTTGGTATTCCTATAACCGCTATAAAAACAGCTAATAGAATTAAAACCCGTGGCAGCAGCTCTTTAGTTACTATAAAAGCTGTCACAAACCCTGCGATGATTATGATCACAGTAAACAGAGTTTTTAGAAGCTGATATTCATTCATTTGCATGCTAATTCCTGCCTGCTGCAGTTGGTTTTCAAAAATCTTGCTGTTGGTTTTCCTTTTTACTGTTTTTCTTTGTGATCTATTTGCTAGCTTAGAAAATTGCATTATTATTTTTTTCCATAATGGAGCAATTAATCGCTGTGAAAAACTTTTCTCTAAATCTTCATCTAAGAAACGGGTTTCTTCCTTCATAGAGCGAAGTTGTTGCTTTTTATAAGATGCTTTTTGGACATCGTTTTTAAACAGAACCATTGTCAACAGCATGACCAGAACTGAAATACTAAAAATCATAAAACCCATTAAGCTGTCTCCTTAATACTTTATTGTAATAACTTTCTTTATTAGCAAAAACCCTATTATCTCCATTACACCAGAGACTATTAACATAATTGTACCTAGACTAGTATTGAAAAAAGTTTGAATATATTCCGGATTTATCAGCATCAATATGCCCCCAATACCTATCGGAAGCATCCCGACAACGATACCACTCATTCTTCCTGTTGCTGTCATTACTTTTATATCGTCTTTAAGTTTTTGACGCTCAGTTATTGTTCCTGATATATTACTTAAAATCTCCATCAAGTTACCGCCTACTTGGTGTTGAATCTGGACTGCTGATATTGTAAGCAGCAAATCAGTACTTTTAACTCTTCTTTGCATATTTGTAAGTGCTGTATCTAAATTGGTTCCAAGTTGAATTTCTTTCACAGCTCTTGCAAACTCTCTCCCGATTGGATCATTCATCTCTTTTGCTATGCTCCCCATGGCTTGTTGAAAAGTAAGCCCAGAACGCAAGCAGTTGCCTATAAGCATTAATGCATCTCCGAGCTGTTTTTCAAAGATAACTACCTGTTTGTTTTTTCGTCTGCGTACAATAATTGGCGGCATTACAAGCCCAATCGCCACAGTAGCAACAATCGTAATTGGATGAACACCGAGCAAAATCATAATTACTGCCGGTAAAAACGAAACAAACAGCCATAAAATAAGAAATTCTTCCGGTCTCATGCGTATGCCAGATGTGCTTAATTCTTCTGCAAAAGCTTTGGAAACAGTTAGTTTGCTCTTTTTTTTACTTTGCTTTTGCCGTAATGGTGCTTTGTCCGTTTTTTCGCCGCTCAATTCTTTTATTCGATTGTTAACTTTTATTTCATTTTTGGAAGCAAATGCAAAAATAATAACAGCTATAAAAAATACGAAAATGCCGACTGAAGTTGTTAACAGAATAATATCCATATCATTTTCCCCTTGCTTTATTTATATACTCTTAAGAACATCTCTTTTGTTATGCAAACCATTCCTCATACACAGCAATACCGTTACCACTAATTGTTTCTAAGCATTTTGGGCGGACCCCTGTGCCTTTAAATTTTCCTTTAAACTTTCCTTGGCTATCCATTTTCCCTTGTGTATCGAATACAAAAATGTCTTGCATACTCACAATATCGCCTTCCATACCAGTGATTTCAGATATGTTAACTATCCTTCTTGAGCCATCTCTTAGTCTCATCTGCTGGACAATAATATCAATTGCAGAGGATATTTGGCTTCGAATAGCTTGCAGCGGTAATTCCATACCTGCCATCATTACCATTGTTTCTATACGTGCAATCGTGTCTCTTGGTGTATTCGCATGTGTTGTTGTAAGCGATCCGTCATGACCTGTATTCATCGCTTGAAGCATATCGAGTGCTTCGCCAGATCTTACCTCTCCAACAATTATTCTATCCGGGCGCATTCTTAGTGCATTACGCACTAAATCACGGATACTCACTTGTCCTCTTCCTTCGGTATTATCTGGTCTGCTTTCAAGTGTTACAACATGTGTTTGGTTCAGCTGAATTTCAGCCGCATCTTCTATTGTCACTATTCGCTCGTCTCCGGGAATAAATGAAGAGAGTACATTTAGCAAAGTTGTTTTTCCACTACCCGTACCACCTGAAACGATTACATTTAACCTTCCTTTTACACAAGCCTCCAAAAAACTCATCATTTTAGGAGAAACTGATCCAAAATCTATTAAATCTTGTGAAGTGAACGGAGTTTTTGAAAATTTTCTAATTGTCATAACCGGTCCTACGAGTGAAAGCGGAGGAATAATTACGTTTACACGAGAACCATCTTTTAATCTAGCATCAACCATCGGGCTTGCTTCATCAACATGTCTGCCGATTGATGACACTATACGATCTATAATATTTAAAAGGTGTTCTTGATCACGAAATCTCACATCTGCCTGATGTAGTCTTCCCTTTCTTTCTATAAACACTTGACGATAACCGTTGATCATTATTTCAGTAACTTTAGGGTCGAAAAGAAGTTCTTCTAAAGGACCATATCCCATTATGTCATTATAAAGCTCTTCAGCAATCTGCGTACGCTCTAATCTGGGAATACTACTTGCTTCAATTTGAAGCACTTCATTCAGCTTTTCACGTACAACTTTTTCTCCTGTTTCCTTAACACTATTAAGCGCCTCAATTGTGCGAATCCTTACAAGTTCTTTTAATCGAGCGTGGGCATCGTTAGCTTGTTCTACAGCAGCAGTATCATCACCGTTTTGATGGTCTTTAGGTGATTTATCTGCGCTTTGTTGTTCTAGCCGTTTTAATAGACTCACTTTTTATCCCTCCGCTCATCTTTTCTAACACAATATCGAGCTATTCTCATAATCCCCTTGGATATCGAAGTGCGCTGCAATACTGATACAAATGGCTCTCCTCGTTCTTGACTGATCTTAGCCGAACGGATATCTTCAGGTATACTAAAGCTTACAGGAATATCCAATACATTCGCAAAGTCGCTGTTTTTCAAAACACTTTTTTGGTCCGCATTTATTATTAGTTTTACTTTTTCGTGCTGCTGCAATGTCGCTAAAATACTCATCATTGCTTTACACGCACGAAGATTAGGAATATCTCTTTTCGAGATTAATAATATATCATCAGAACTCTCAATTGCTGAAAGAGTGCAATCACTTAAATCACTTGGAAGATCTAATATTATAAAATCATAATATGGTCGCATTATACTAATAATATTTTCAACATGATTTGGTGTAACATATTCAGCATATTTTGGGCTGGACGGCGAACAGACAACATTAAGTCCGCTTGGATGCTGCATGCTAAAACTCTTAATATCATCAATATTAAAATCGTTTGTCTCTTGGACTAATTCTGCTATCGTATCTTTTGCAGTTAAATTTAAAAATAGATCAGCATCACCATAGCATAAGCATAAATCGATCAGAGCGGTTCTACGCCCGCTTTTTGCTAAAGCTATTGCTAAATTTACCGCTATTGTTGTCTTGCCTGATCCTCCTCTTGCTCCATATACAGATACAACTCTAGGCTCTCTCCCTGTTTCAATACCGCGAGCTTGTTCAAAAACTGCCGACTGCACTAAAACATCCTTTAAAGTCGCTATGTCTTTTAAAGCTACAACCTGTCTTATTCCCGAAAGCATTGCTTTATTTAACAACTCGATATCTTGATTTGGAGTTAAAAGAACTAACGCACAGCCCGGAAAGCCTTGGTATATTCTTTGCGCCACTTCCATAACACCGCTGTCGCCTTCTTCTTGTACGAGCAAAACAACATGGGGTACATACCCCGTGATTTTTGTTAGCACGCCAGCATTCATTCCTGCAAATCCAACAAGCGCAATTTCATCTTCTCTACCTAGTCTTCTTCGAAGATCAATTCGAGTTTCTTCATTATTTGCTACAGCTAGTACTTTATATTTCGGCATAAATCCCGCCCCTTTATTTCTTTATTAATAGACTTGTGTTCTATATTTTTACTTTGTCTTATATTACTGCGGCGCATAAAATGGCAAGTCCAGTTCTTGATAATCTAACACAGGCCTTAAAGCAAGTCTTAGTGTCCCGTTGGTTGATGCATAGTTTATCTTTAATATCTGTTTTGGAGTAGCAGATACAGTAACCGATTCATAAACTGCTGATATATCATCTGCAGCTCCCGTTTGTTTCATTCCCGTTTCTAAGACCAGTAAATTTTCGACAAATAGAGTCGAGACAGGTTTGCTTGGTTCACCTAATTCCCCTTTTATAATGATTGTAGCAACAACATCAACATAATCACCACTAGATATATATCCTGCTATTCCTGCAACCTCATCTACCGCTATTGAAATCGCCCTTTGCCCTGGTTCTAATGTATAAGATAATTTCTCTGCTTCGCTGCCTTTTTCACCGATTTTAGAAAGAAGAATCTGTTCACCTACTAATAGTGGATATCTTGCTATCATTCCAACAACTTCTTCCGCTGATGTAATCGCCATTGGATGAACTGCATCTAGAGAAAATTCTTTTACAATAACCATTTCTTCAGTTATCATTGTGTTTTGTGGAATATCAGTTAAAACAACTACGGCATACCCAGTTTCTACATCCTGTACCTGAGTTTTTTGCTGTAATGAAGTAGCAAAATAATAGACAGAAATCGCTGCTATTATCGCCATTAATATCGCTAAAATGTATACTTTTTTCAAAGCTAATCCTCCAAATTTTATTCAGTCAAACGCACTCTATACATGCCGTAATATATATTGTTTTCGTCAAGCTCAGTAGATTCACCTTGATTAACATAAACATCGATATGCGAAGCTATAACTTCTCCGTTTCCATCAGTACCTACCAGCACAAATGGAACAAAACCATAAATCTGAACCGTATGTATATCTACCATTTCATAAATGAGCAGATATACAACTCGGGCGCAATCTGGATTATAGTGATCGGCATTACATCCGCCTTGGCTTGGAAAGTGTGTACACTGACTATATCTTGCTGTGAACGCCGAGGTCGTCGGCCCTGTCATATTCCCTGTTTCAACAGGCAATATGTCTCCAATATTAAGCACGCCATCATATCCGAATTCTAACCAAGTTGCAAAATCCTTTGCTCCGCCGCCTTTAACTCCATCAAGGTCAAGTGCACCAAAGAATCCTGTCTCTCCGTCTCCTGAACCATATTTTACGA
>Ga0233431_1003826_pt1 | contig 17254 bp, 14 predicted proteins | sample SI_118_April2016_FD_179867 | JGI IMG/M metagenome (GOLD analysis project Ga0233431, IMG submission 179867) | Seawater microbial communities from Saanich Inlet, British Columbia, Canada - SI_118_April2016_200_MG | ecosystem: Environmental > Aquatic > Marine > Inlet | place: Canada: British... | reverse complement strand
TATTGCTCCGGAACCCGGTAAAGTTTCCCATCCCGGGGAATCTCGGTTTACACCTCGACTCGTAGCGTCTAAAATTCATTTGATTGCTCTCGTGATTTTTAATCCCTACTCAACATGGTTGCCCATGTAGGGATCCCTTATCTTTCGACTTGGAATCGTCTAACACTTTCATGTTTGCACATGCCCTTTTAATGCCTGGGATTCTTAAATTAGCCAATCTTATTAAATATACAAATCAAATTAAAATTATTTTTTGACTTTTTTATGAAATTATTTTTTAGACAAAAAACTCAACACATATGAATATATTCTTATGTATTTTATCATTAACTAGTTAAATAAATCATAAGCTTTGATTTCATCAATAGGGATATCTGAACTTTTAGAAATTATTGAAATATCTATATTCTCACTAAGTAATTTTTTAGCCATATTTAATTTTGCTAATTTAATATTTTCAGTTTCGTCATCTATAATTGAAGAAATATCCCGTTCAATTTTCAAGGTATAGCTGCTACCTGAAAAAACTCTTTCTTCTATCCATTTAATCTCTTTATCAGCGGTTACTATTTTATATTTGTGTATTGTAGGCCATTTAAGCAGTTTTTGATATGCAAGTTCTTTTTCTTTGAAATCTGGATGCAGGCAGCTATTAAACCAAAATTTTGTATCCTTGTAAAAAGTTTCCAATGGATATCCATATAAATTTTCTGTCCCTTTGCTTATATACCAATATTTATTCTGTAATCTATTCTTTAAAAAAATCGCATCGCTTCCACTATCTAAGGAAGCCTTAAGCAATTCATTTATTTTTTCTTGCTCTCTTTTAGAAGTAATATCAACAAAAGTACCGACAACTCCTGCTATTTTTCCATCAGAATCTAAAATAGGATATTTTGAAATAAGCCCCCAAATTTTCTTTCTAGAACCAGGAATATATCCCTCTAAATTTTTTAATGCTATTCCTGATTCTAAAACTTTTTTATCCTGTTCAAAATTCCATTTTGCTTCTTTGTTGTTAAAGAAATCATTATCTTTTTTTCCTAATATGCTGACATGTACATCATGTGAAATATTATTTAAAAATGCATTATTAGCAATAATATAATTTAGGTTATTATCTTTTACATATAGCATTGCATTAGTAGAAGTCATTAAAACACGAGTTAGAGTGGAAGCCTGTCTTAATTCATGCTGAAGCTGTTCAGCCATAGCAATAAATATATCTTGACGTTCAACACGCTGCCGTTCATGATTACCGCCAAGCAAAAGCCATGATTCAACATTTTCTGATAAATCAGCCTTTGAAAGCTCAGCTTCAGGTCTCAAATCTGAAATCTCATCAACTTTAACTTTAAGGAATTTTGCAATCAGTTTCACCTTAGATTCAGCAGGTAGATTTTTCCCTGATTCCCAATTCCAATATGTTGCCCTGGCGATGCATAGAATATTGCAGAACTCTGTAATTGTAATTTTATTTAATTTACGAAATTCTTTGATTTTTTCATAATAAATTTTCATAATAATATTTACATATAATGTTCAATACTGTACTTTTTTTGTCTATATTATCACTATATCATAGATATTGTTTTACAATAGTTAAAAATCTTTTAAATTACTTAAACTTTAATAGAAGTTGTAATTTTATCGGAGTTAAAATGCAATATAAATCAGTACAAACCATTAATATCAATACCGCATGGTATAAAAGTTCAGTCATAAAACCATGGCTGATATGGTTACCTGCTGCATTTTTCACCTTATATATTTTCTTTCTTCAAACATCTATCAGTTACATGATTGAACCTTTAAAACAATACTTCAGTATTGGTAATACAGGTATAGGGTTTTTATCAGCTTCATTTTTCTATACATATATTTTTCTTCAAATTCCAATGGGAAGTTTAGTAGATAAATATGGTGTAAGAAAAATAATTATTATTTCTACAATGGGATGTGCAGTAACTTGTGTATGCTTCGCTATAAGCCAAGTATTAATGGAAGCAATAGTTAGTAGAATTTTTATGGGATTATTTGCATGCTCAGCATTTACATGTGCATTTACTATAGCAGCCAAATGGTTCCCATCAAAAATGTTTCCACTAATCGTAGGATTAACTGAAATGAGCGGAATGCTGGGTGGTGCTTTTTCTGAAAAGCTACTTTCTAACTCTGTCATCAATTTAGGATGGAGAAATACAACTTTTTTATGCGCATTATTAGCTATGATAATAGCAATGTTTACAATATTTTTCGTAAAAGACAAAACTAAAAAACATAGAGCTAATTCTTATGAAATATCTAAACAGCAAAAAAACAGCATTTTAGCTAATATCAAAATCGTTATAAGCTATAAGCAGGTTTGGTATTTAAGTATTTATGCAGGGCTAGTTTTTATACCTCTAGCATCTTTTGCAGCTTTATGGGGTACACCTTTTATAATGCATAAATATCATGTCGGTTTAATTTTTGCTGCAGAATGTATGGCAATGATTTTTATCGGTTCTGCAGTAGGTAACCCAAGTGTTGCCTGGATTGCTGAAACATATAACAGGAAAAAAGAAACAATGATAGTTTGTTCAATTATGCTTATAATATTAATGAGTGTAATTATTTATATACATATCCCATCAATGCTGCTACTGCTTGTACTAATGTTTGCAACCGGTTTTTTCTGTTCTGTATATGTTATACCGTTTACATTATCTAAAAAAATACTGCCTAAAAATGTCTGCGGTACTGGAATGGCTTTTGTTAATGCTATTTGTGGAGGTTTAGGCAGTTTAATGTTACAGCCAGTTATAGGATGGCTTCTTTATGTGACCGGCAGCAGTAATGAATTACTTGTTCCAACAAATTATTCTTACCATATAGCTTTATCTATAATACCTGTATGTATGTTTATTTCATTATTGATAATTTGGAAACTCGAATTCAGTACAAAAAAATAATAATCATTTATTGATAAAATTATGATAATCTTCTTTCGTATTAATATTATAATACCAATCATTATCAGTGAAATCTATATATTTTGTATTGACCTTATCAAATACCAACCGAATTCTTTTTTTATTCTTTTTAAATAAAACATCTTTAATTGCATCAATGATGTTTTTTTTATAGATAGCAAAAAGTGGTTCTATATAACCTTCTGAAGATTTAGGCACTACAACATCAAACTCACGACTACTCTCCAATAACATTTTTTCGACAAAATTAATATCAATATCAGGAATATCACATGCTAATAAAAAATTAACATCATAATCAGAATTTTCTAAACAGGATAAGATACCCATTAAAGGTCCATAACCTTCTAATTTATCAGGTACGATTTTACAATTTAAATCTTGAAATTTTGCAACATCGTTAGCACCGATTATAATTTGCTTAAAATATGGTTTTACCTGATCAACTATATGCTTAATAATAGTCTTCTCTGATATTACGAGCTGAGATTTATCACGTTCCATTCTACTGCTTTTTCCTCCTGCCAATATAATAACCGCAGCATTTTTTTTTATATGCCAACTATTATCAGCAAAAGAGAAATCATTAATATCCGTATCAAAACCTTCCTGGATTGATATTAAATTTATAAATTGATCAGCATAATGTTTAACTTCTTGACAGGATTGTTTTACTTTTTTATTTCCTATTCTATTTAATACAAAAAATATCCCAGGTTTAAAAACTTTTCTTAAGCTATTTGATTCGCATACAATACATAAGTCATCGCCATTTTCTTTATGTATTTTCGCAAGAACTTCTTTAAAACCATTCTCTAACCCAGTAGCTAAAACTCTGAGCCAATAAACTCTATCAGCACCGGCTCTTAACATCCTTGAAGTATCTTTTTGAGATTCAAAATTAGCTTCTTCTGTAATAGAATATTCGCCTTGTAGTGAAGAGCAAACACCACAACCTTCCCCGCCTCTAGGGCATTTCCCATTAACTTCTTTTACTGTAGTTACCTTAATTCCAATAACTTTGTGATTATTAGAATATTTACTGATTAGATTGCATGCAAACTCTGTTTTTCCAACATTTCTATCAGCAGCTCCTATTAATGCAATGTTATCTTTTTTAATCATAAAATATTTCCGTTTATAATCCCAGCAAATCAATTAACTGTTCCATATTATCAAATGTTATACAGCCTTCTGCTTTAAGTTTTTCACTATCAGTACGCTCTGAATAACCAAATACAGTCATTCCTGCTGCGACACCAGCCCTTGCACCATGCGTGGAATCTTCAATAACTGCACATCTATCAGGATCACATTTCATAGACTCAGCAGCAAATAAAAATAAGTCTGGATAAGGCTTTGGTCTTTTCACATCATCTGAACAATATATATGATCACCAAACTTCATATCTAAATCAACCAAAGATAGAACCTTATGAATTTTTTTCTTTGGTGCATTGGAAGCAACACATATATTTTGTTTATCCAAACGAGCTATTATATCATGTATATTTTTAACCGGTTTCAGTTCTTTTTCATAGGCAGGAAAAGAAAGTTCATCAAATCGATCAAATAAATTATCCGGTATTTTTCGTCCTATTCTATCTTCGACAATAATTCTACAGTCGTTATCAGAACGTCCACCAAATAAATTCTTAGATTCTTCATAAGACACCCCTGCCCCTAATGTATTAATAAGGTCGGCAAAAACTCTGTTTGATATTGGTTCACTATCAACTAAAACACCATCACAGTCAAATATAATAAGATCAAATTTCAAAATTCATGTCCTCAATGATAAGATAAAAATTCATTTAATAACTGCACTAAATATATAGCATTAATAGAATGTTTTAAGTTTTAGATTTTAAATTTCAAGGAAAAAAGATAGAATGTCTAAAAAATAAAGGCCAATAGCTAATAGCTAGAGGCCTAAAAAAAATCAAATAATCGGTAAATTATTTAATACTGGCTAAGCTGGCGGCGGCTATTGCCTGACCATGTCTCTTATCCTGCTCGTTTGGAGTTCTTAGAGTAATACTCTCTGCGAGTTCAGGGAATTCTTCCCTTAACACTTCTTCAGCTTTCTGTATAATTATTTCGCCACCCTCTCCAGATGTAACTCTACCGAGAATTAATAAATTTCTTATTTCATAAAATTCTGCATAATAGGCTATTGTATAGCCAAAACATGTGCCTATTGTTTCATAAATTTTACGGGCACGTTCATCATTTTCAACCATTAGTTTCTGTACTTCAACAAGTCTTTCAGGAAACGGCATATCTTCATCAAATTCAATTCCGGCCAAAGGTGCTAATCTTGCTACAGCTTGCTGAGAGAAAAACTGAACACCGCATCCTTCGTCCTGAGACCATTCATCAATAGGACCATTTTCTCTATAATCAGCAGGAGCAAAAGCAAGTTCATTTAACCATGGTGTAATATTTCCTTCAGGTGTTACATAACCGGCAGCAAAACTTGTTCCCATTGATAAACCAAGTATAGCATTATCATTAAAAGACATTGATGCTGCAAGTGCTGTTACTTCACCATCATTGACAACTTCAAAAGGAATATTATTCCATTCTTTTTTAAGATCAAAAAATATTCTTTTAATTTTCTTGTCAAAATCTTCTCTTGTCAACCCTCTAAAAAGAGATGCAATTCTTACCTCGTTATTTACATAAACACCTGCAGCGCTTCCGCCAATTGCATCCACTCTAGGAAGATGTGCTGCAGCACTTTTCAATGAAGCATTTATACCATCATAATGATAGGATGGATCTTTTTCAAAATACGGACTCCATTTTATTTCTTCAGAAAAAACAACTTTTCCATTAAGCACAGCAGCACATTTTCTATCACTGCCGCCAAGATCAAATCCAATTCTACAACCATCGAGATGTCTTCCTAATGGACTGGTTGTTTCTTTAGATTCAGGAAATTCACCTGCAGGACAATATTCAACTGTAAACTCTTTGGAGTAAACTTTATCGCCCATAAAATCATTATCCCAGGCTCTTGGACCTTCCGGACTATATATTTCAGCAATAACAGCTGTCATTTTTTCATCACTCAGCAATACTTTATAACCGCCTTTTTGCCATAAAAGGAATTTAACAAGTCTTTCAACATATTTAGTATTTAAAGCTGTATATACTTCTTCATTAGGGAGAATTATTGTATCATAACGTGAAAAAGTACCGTCTCTTCTTTCCACCCCCATGAGCAATGTTGGTCCATTTTTTTCATCAGCCAACTCTCTAAAAGCTCTATTCCATACCACTGGAGGTACAAATCCAGGATCAAGTTCGGGTTTTATTTTGTAAGATAGATCGAGTTTCATAATTTCTCCTAAAATTAATAAATGTTAACATATATAAATTTATAAACCACAACCGTTAAGATAATTTAAATCTATATCAATACAAAAGCATTTTTCTTAATTTAGGGAAAGTTTTGTAGAGTTTTTTATTTCTCATACATAAGAGAATAAACAAAACATTGAGCTTTACATAAAGAGGGTTTTTGTTAGCTCCTATATCATGACAAGTTATTGCACTTCGTTAGGATATTGAGTGCTGGAGGTTAGACATTGACCTTCTTTATTAGGCATCGCAAAAAATAAATATTATTTTTCAGGTAATATTTCTTTTTCCTGAACACCCCATACGACAGAACTAGGCTCGTTATCGAGATCCTGACACAATTCTGTTACTGCTGAAGCCATAACATCTATCTGATTCATTGTATGCACAAGAGAACGATTTAGCTCATGCCCTTGAAGTGAACTGAGTAAAACATCCAATTTTTGGGTTAATTTATTAATTGATGTGACACTGTTTTCAAAATTATCAGCTATTTTATTAAAATTAACTTCAGAAATATTCTTTAATGCTTTACTAATATTATCAGGAGCACTTGAAATATAAGTATTTTTAGAAGGTATAAAATAAACATCATAAGGTACTTTTACATTTTCGAACTCTGCACTTTCTAGTTCCTTAAGTTCTCTATAATACTGAAAACTTATAAATTTTTCGCCTGTAATACCCTGCAACTGCAACGAACACCTTATACCTGATTTTACCATTTCATCCGCTACTTCTCTCCATGATGCATCATTCTCTTTATTCTCAGTAAATTTCGTTCTTATACCATGAGAAAAAGAACTTGGATATAACTCCATGCGAACATCAATATCAGCATTTTGATTTATAGTTATTTTTTTTACTATTCCAATAGGGACACCATTAAATTTCACTGGGGAACCTACAGAGAGACCGTCTACAGAATCATAAAAAATAGTCATAGCACTCACTTTATCGACAAAAAACTGAGATACACCAAAAACAAAAATACCTCCTAATATTAGTATAATTCCAATAATCATAAAAATACCTAATTTGTATCTATTAGCCTCTATCATATTCAAAACCCTTTATTCGAGTTATCGCACTAATGCGTACACCGACAATTATATTTACCCACTAACGACAATTATAGTAAAGTCATAAGTCATTTTTTCTTTTTTCTAAAAAACTTCATAAGTGTATTGATTGAAAGCCTTTTAGAAAAAAGAAAAGTATATTCTAAATCAAAGTTACAAATATCTTATAATTGTCGGTGAAGTCCATTTTTAATTGTCGCCAAGGGCACTAATGTGCGAGTTCAAGGTTATCATGTTGAAGATTACAGGTTATTAATCCCTATAAACGTTCAAAACTATATTTTATTAGGAAGCATAAATAAATAACTTAAAGGTTTTACTTCATCTCATAGCGGTTTCCTGTGTCATAAAACTAGTCACATATTCCTAATATGCAAAAAGTTTCATTCCTTGAACACCACTACGATATATTGTAAAAATCGTTTAATTTATTTATGTACACTTCCTTAATCATTAAATTTGTCTTCCAAGTCCATCTCTGGTTAAAAATCTTTTTACCCATTCATTTTGAGTTTCTTTATGCAGTACATGAGGATTATCAGACGCCACTATACCTTTGGTAACCTTATCCAATACAATCACTCTATCTGCAACCGTAAAAATACTATCCAGCTCATGTGTCACAATAATTACAGTAGAACCTGTTTCTTTCCCTAATTTTATAATTAACCTATCAAGTTCAGCAGATGAAATTGGGTCAAGCCCTGCAGAAGGTTCATCAAAAAATAGTATTTTAGGATTTAAAGCCATAGCTCTGGCAAGTCCGGCTCTTTTTTTCATTCCGCCACTAATTTCAGAAGGCATAAAATCTACAAAATCTTCAAGTCCAACTAATTTTAATTTTTCATGTATTACATCTTTGCGTTCAGACGCTGTTAAATCCGTATATTCTTCTAAAAGTAATGAAATATTTTCTCCCAGTGAAGATGCCCCAAAAAGAGCTCCATTCTGAAAGGTAACTCCAATATCCCTAAGAATAGATTGCTTTTCTTTTTGAGAGGCACTAACAATACTTTTCCCTTCAATCAGAATATCACCGGAAAATGGATGAATTAAACCTATTATATTTTTAAGAAGAGTACTTTTTCCACAGCCTGACCCTCCCATTATTACAAAAATTTCACCATAATCGACAGAAAAATTTATTTTTTCAAGTATAACAGTATTTCCATAACCTATCGAAAGATCTTTTATTTCTAAAGCCGGTGATTTATTCATAATTAATGCATTAAACTAAAAATTATTGTTAATATAGTATCAGCAACCGCCACCAGAAATATACCACTGACTACTGCTGAAGTAGTTGAACGTCCAACACTTTGTGCATCATTTTTTGTTTGAAATCCTCGCATACAGCCTATTCCGGCAATTAAGAATGCAAACACAAAACTTTTTATTAGCCCTTCCATAAAAATAGAAAAATTAATTGACTCAAATACGGTATTAAATGTCATAGGAATAGAAATGCCTAATTCAAAATAGGCAATAATTGTTCCTCCAAACAAACCTGCAAGATCACCAATTAGAGTCAAAATTGGCAAAACAATCATCATAGCTAATAATTTCGGTATTACTAAAAAACGATTCTTATCGAATCCCATTGTCACCATAGCATCAATTTCTTCAGTAACTTTCATTGTTCCAATTTCGGCAGCAAATGCAGAACCGGCTCTTCCTGTTGCAACAATAGCTGTCAGCAATGGACCAAGCTCTTTTAACAATGCAATTGTCACTAATTTCATAACCATCCCCTTGGCTCCAAATCGGTTTAATTGGATTGCACCTTGAAGAGCAAGCACAAGGCCCATAAGAAATCCGACGACTGCCACTATAGGAACAGCATCACTGCCGCAACTATCCATATAATAAAAAGTTTCACGCCACCTAACTTTAAACGGGTGCCTTATTGCGTAAAATGAAGCTGAAACAACCTCTTTTGCAAATTTAAATACAGAAAGACAGTCATGACCAAAATCACATGCACAACAGCCAACTTTAAAAAAATACTGTTCTTTTTTCTGAACCATTAAGATTCCTATTAAGATTAAAGCAATAGCTTATGGAACTAAAACGCCTTTCGAGTTGCTGTTATTATTTCCAATATTATTTTTAATTTTTTCTACTTGTTTTTTTAATAGAGATGCTAATTTTTCAGCATTTTTACTCATTGCCTCTGCAAAACTTACAGGAGTTTCCTGTGTGAATTTAGTCATTATAGTTTCTTTATATTGCTTAACTAAATTACCTTTGTGTCTTATCCGGTATATAACGCTAAGCATTACCTGTTTATTAACTAAATCTATTTGAAATGAGTTTATTGAACCGGCTAAATTCAAAACAATATTTTCAGAAGAATCACTTTCTGTGCTAAAAGCTGCTTTTAAATAGTTAGATAAAAGTCTGTTTGGAGAAGCACTCCATTTATTATATCTGTCATATTCTACTCTATTTTTCCCTACCCTATATAACATCTTCTGTATAGTTTCTGAGTCATTTAAAAAATCAACAATTTCAAGATCTATACCTGCTAATTTTATCGCTTTAGGTATGCCAATGTCAAAAATATTTACTGGTTTATAAGTGGGTATATTAAAACAGGAGCTGACACTCATTATAAAAATGAATAAAAACGTTACTATAAAAAGCTTATTTACATATCTTATTTTATGCATAATTCTTCTCTAATTATATATGTTTTTATTCAAGTATAACATATTATGAAAAATGAAGTCAAGAAAAACTGAAATTATTTTTTATTTAAGGATTAAAATACCAGATTGAAGTATAAATTTTAAATTCTCCATATCAGTAGCCCTACATACTGTCAATCAAAATCATTTACTAGGTTTTTAGGCAGATTTAATGTATTCCAAAAGATAGTTTTCAATGGTCGAACAAAGTTACTATTAACTAATTTTATATATTTAATACTATCAGGAATAGGTTTATCAACACTTCCTTTTACAACAATAGGTAGAATAAAATTATTATTTCCTACAATAGTTTCTATAATGTTGAGAGAACCGTCAAATCCAAGATTCCCTGATACATTAAGAGATTTCATTGGACTATTAGCTGCATTAAGAGAAAATTTGTCGATATAGATTTTCTGATCATAAACTTCAAATAAAATATTTCCTTTCTCTATATCAAGATTTTGTGCCTTAGTAAAAATATTTTTTGAAAAATGCATTAAACTTGAAAAAAATGTAGGTATATTAGCTCCATCGAAAACTCCGCTCATCTTAGTCATAACTTCAAATGGCACAAACATAAGACGTATAAAGTCAAATTTACTAAAATCGAAAGGAAGAGATATATTTTTGCAAGTAGCTTTTAACTTTCCTTTAAGTGAATCAAATAGGCGCTGTCGATTAATCAAATCACCATTTAAATTCAAATCAAATTTAGAGATAACACCTTGTGTATTATCGTATACTTTTTCATCGTAAGATTTTAAAAAAGGTGGAATATTCAAATTGGAAAAATCTATGCCCAACTTAAAAGGTAATTCATCTTGTGAAGAAAAATCTGCATTTCCATTAAAAAATATAGGTGTTTCATTTAAATTCAATATTGTAGAGTCCAGTTTTAAATAACCATTTTTAATTATTAACTTTGACTCTAAATCCATTTTTATAAATGGTCCAAAATACATATTCTCAAAATAAATATTGACGAAACTGTTTAAATTTTTTAACCGAATTTCATTACTACCGGAAGAGTTTCGATGAAAATTATTTGCGACATCAATGATTTTCTTTAAATTTAAATTATCAGAATATAATTTTGCTTCTATATTTTTATCCGATTTTTCAGGGATAAAAACATTTAATAAAAAGTCTAAGAACTCATCTGAATTTTCATTTATTTTAAAATGCAATGGATCAATTTTAAAATAATCATTTGTTTTAGCTATTTTGTATTCAAGCTTTCCATTATAACTTCTTTTTGTTTTGCTATCACCGGAGTTTGTAAAACTTAACTCACTTCCTTTAAATTTACCTGAACTTACAAATTCATCCATACCGTCCTTAAGTTCAAAAAACAGATCTCCGGTAATTTTTAATAACTCTATGCCATGCGGCTTTAAATATCGTGTTGCTATTTCATCAAACCGTGTCAAATCAGATTCAGTTATTTTAGTTTTAACTTTTCCTGTTTGATCTTTAAAATTATAATTTCCTGATGTAAGAACTGTTAGAATAAATTTTTTATTTTTAAAAAGCTCAGTTATATTTGACTTCAGACTAATACGTTTAAAATCAATTAATTTCAGATCAAACTTATTGCTAATTGTTAAATCTGTAAATTGTTCATTTTTTATATTTAAAGCTATATTATTAAGTTTAAATGCACCACTTAATTTAATTTCTTTATAATCTCCATATATTTCGCCATTTATTAAAGTATTGAGCTTACCCTTTTTAAATGTAAATGGAACGTATTTATTTATATTTGCTAAGTCATAATCAGTAGATTTTATTTTAAATTTAATCAGTTTATCTGCAAGAATAATAACATCATCCTTCGATTCAATTTCAAGTGGATGAGATGTTTCAAAAACAGCAGCGATATTTTCTTTATCTTTTAATTTTAACTTTAATTTATCGATCAAAAATATTTTATTATCCAAATCAAATTTAAACTTATTTTCAATATCCAGGGACATATCATTTAATTTACCAGCAACTATTTTATAAAATGCAGTCTCTTTATGATCGCCATAAAAAATATTTAAAAAATCATAATTTATATACGGTATTCTTACATCTAAGGCACCGCTATTAGAATCAACATCAAACTTTCCTTTTACATCTATTTGTGATATTTTATTATTGTCTTTAAATAAAACACCTGAAACATCATCAAATAGGATTTCAAATTTATTAGTAAAAGAACACGCAATGTTATTTCTCAAATTTAATTTATCGACAAAGAAATTTCCTTTTTTAATTAGTAAAGATGAAAGTTCTATAGGCCCTTTTAGCTTTAAATTATTATCTGCTGCTGATAACCCCATTACAGCATTAAGTCTCCCCTCCACTCTTTCTATCCTAAAAACATTCCACAATAAATTTGATATATAGCCAAGGTCAAAATTATAAGCATGAAAAACCATTCCGCTTATTTCGTGTAGATTGAGGCTGTTATTTTTAAAATCCAATATGTTTTCGCCCTTAGAATATAGATCTATCTTACCATTATCAGGTGCTTTTATCTTTAAATTAAACTCATTAACTGCTACAGTTTTATTTGCAATATCTGCTAGAAAATCATATTTAAAATTTACATTTAAAATGGAATTGTTTGATTTTTTTAATTTCTTTTCAGGTATACTAAGCCTATCTATATGCAAGTCACCTTTAGACGAAAATGTATCTCCCCTATATAGACATTGACCATTAAAACTCAACCGTGTACTATCAATAAACTGATAATTACTTACTAATGCTGATAACGTATTTAATAACTCACCTGATATTGATTTTATATTTAGCTTAAAATCAAAAGAAAATGGATTAGGTTTTATCATACCGTCCAAATGAATATCACTTAATAATTGATCCTTTAAATATTCTTTTAAGCGAAGAAATTTAATCTTCAAATTATCATTATTCATTTCTGCTTTAGCTTCAAAAATAATATTGTGTTTACTAAAAGAAATATTCTCGATAAAGCCTTTAATATTCGTGATATTGCTATTCAAATCAAAATACATAGGATTAAAATTTTTATCTACTAAAATATTGACATCACCAGTTATTTTTCCAGATGATTCATATTTATCATTTTCTGATTCTACCCAAAAGTTTCCGCCGAATGAAGCATTACAGAGCTGACCATCTGTAAAAACCGGCAATTTAAAATTAATATTTTTAACACTTATTATCCTTTTTTTTTCTTTATTCTCTAACAGTTTAAATACCCCAAGCGAGCTATTACTGAAAGATAAATTATGAAATGATATCTTATTAAAAAATTTATTGGATATTTTCTTTGGGGAAGTTTTTTTAATGAAAATATTTTGTTGGGTGCTAAAAACAGTAATTATACTATTGTCAAAGCTTAACTTTTCTATATAAAGCTTTTTTTTAAGTAGATCTAAGATACTGAAGCTGCATTTGATTTCTTTACCTTCTAGAGAAAAAATTCCTAACTTATTTATACGATAATCACTGATTATCAGCTCGCTTTTAAAAAGTGAAAGGTCAATTTTTTTTGCAGATATCCTAACACCAGTATCAGAACTTATTGTTTTTAAAAGAAAGTTATTTAAGAACAGATTACTTGTTAGAAACATATATGCTGTTATCAAAATAATAACAGTTAGAGTAATATAGAAATAAGTGTATTTTAATTTTTTCATTTTATAGAAAGTTCTATTGCGATTAAACACTCTTCATTCAATAAATTATTATATCTAAATGAGGGCGAATTACACCAATATATTTAGTAGAGTCTATCCAAAAACGAACTTGATTATAAATATGACTATGATAGTTTGATTTGATAAAAGTTTTAAATTTTAGATATATTGAAATAATAGGTAATATGAAATGAAAATGTTTTTAAGTGATAATAACTCAGGAGTTCATCAAAATATTCTAGATGCTATTTGCAAATGCAATAGAGAACATGCTTATCCTTACGGTGATGATGAATACTCTAAAAATGCTGAAGAAAAAATTAAGTCTATTCTAAATAGTAAGCCGGAAGTCTTTTTTGTAACTACAGGAACTGCAGCAAATGTTATTGCTATAAGTTCTATGATTAATTCTTATGAGGGAGTAATTTGCACAGACACTGCACATATCAATATTGATGAATGCGGTGCATTGGAAAAACTGAATGGGACTAAGCTTATTTATACACCACATAAGAATGGTAAACTCGATTTAGCAAAAGTTAAACCTTTATTGGATTCAATTGGAGATGAACACCACGTCCAGCCCAAAATTATTTCTATTTCGCAGCCAACAGAACTGGGTACTGTTTACACGGTAAATGAAATTAGAACAATATCTGAATTTGCCCATAAAAATGGCTTATTCCTACATATCGATGGTGCAAGACTTGCCAATGCTGCAGTATCGCTAAATACATCTTTTGAAAAAATGATTACTGAAACAAATGTAGATATTCTATCATTCGGCGGCACTAAAAATGGTCTTATGTTTGGCGAAGCAATTGTCTCTTTTAATAAACAGGCATCTAAAAAGCTAAAATTTATAAGAAAACAAAACTGTCAACTAATGTCCAAAATGAGATATTTATCAGCTCAGTTTTTAGCTTATCTAGATAATAATCTTTGGTATAAAAATGCTGAGAATTCTAATAATATGGCAAAACTTCTTATCAATAGGATTCAGGAAATAGATGAAATAAAAATTCTATATCCGGTTGAAACAAATATAATATTTATGACAATGCCAAAAATATTATCAGATGAGCTTTTGAAGGATTATTTTTTCCATATTATGAATACTGAAACAAATATGGCAAGAATAGTAACCTCTTTTGATACAACAGAAGCTGAAATAAATCAGTTTGCAGATCATATTTTTGAAACTTGTAGAAAACTTGGTATAAACTAATAGTTTATAAATAGGTTTTAATGGGTTAAATTTTAAATACATTGACTTTCAAGAGTAAAATATTTTGCAATCTTGAAGTTTAATGAAAAGATTCAAAATTAATGTACCATCCCTTAAAACCTAAAGTTTTTTACATCCAAAAGCTCAAAACTAATAATACAATCACTTCACTTACCTCACAGGCAGCACCTAAAACATCTCCATTAATCCCACCAATAAGTTTTTTCGACCTTAAATTTAAGGTATACGCAAATAGCAAAATAATGATAAATGCCAATACTGATTTCCAACTAAAAAAGAAACATGGAAGTATGCAAATAAAAGAGATGATCAACATTTTTATCGATATATTACCTATAATTTTTTGTCCAAGTCCCTTATTAGAAATCGATTTACCTATAAATGCCAGAAAAACTATAATAAACCTGGAAAAAACTATAACAGGCAGCAAATAAAACATATGCCCTGACTGAATTATCACATATAAAACAGCAAACTTCATCAAAAATAATAAACATATTCCTATTACGCCAAAACTACCTACCCTGGAATCCTTAATAATCTCCATACGTCTATTAGGAGAAACAGGACAAAAAAAACCGTCGCAAATATCAGCTAATCCATCTATATGCAAACCTCTTGTAATATAAGCAAGAAAAATAACAGCTAAAGCAGCAAGAACTACTGGGTTAGAAATAAAAAAGTATTTTATAAGGTACAAAGGAATCAATACAACAACGGCAATAATATACCCACATAACGGATAATAAATCATACTATTTAACCATGATTCATCATCAACATCCATTACAACAACAGGTATACAAGTTAAAAAAGATATAGCAAGTTTAAAATTTCTCATAAGATTTTAATTAGTGAAAATAAGTGGTTCATCAATTCGTAATTAAACATGCCTAACTACCCTATATAAATTTGCAATCATAATCTCTAAATTTTATATCATCACTCATTAAGTAGTAATTATTATATATTGACTGACATATTAACATTCTATCAAATGGGTCTTTATGAAAAAAAGGTAAATTTTTTAACAATAAAGCCTCACTAGGTGTAAAATCGATTAACTCAAATCCTGCTTTTTTGGCATGTAAAATAGGATCAAAGTCTATTTTAATTTTGTCTATTGAAGACTTTATCATCAATTCAGCAATGGAAACTGAACTAAAATATACATTATTAGAATAATGTTCTAATAAATCTAATCTTTTAGAACTGATTTTATCAGGCATAGATAGTAACCATAAATAAATATGAGTATCAATAAGTATATTCAATTATTTTCTCCATAGAACATATCTATTACTGTTTTATCTTCATCATTAAAATTATCAGGAATAATTATTTTTCCACTCATTTGTCCAAATTTACGTTTACTATTTTTTTCAAAAGTTTTATCATATGGAACAATTACTGCTATCTTTTTATGTTTTCTTCCATACTCTATAATAAATTTTTCACCATTTTCTTCCACTTTTTTCAGAATTGAAGAAAACTCAGTTTTCAATTTTCCAACTTGTATTGTATGCATAATAAAACCTCATATCTAATATATTCATATTATACACCAAACTTGACAAGTTGTCAAGCAAATAGAAATTGTCTCAAAATGTATAAATGTCATTTTATTAGTGTCTATCACTAAAAATAAGTGGTTTCTAAGATCGTAACTACGCAGAGCGTAGCAAGTTCGTAACTTGTCCCGCAATGGCGAGATTCATTTAACATTCATCGGTATTCCGGAAATCATAAAAATAACTTTGCCGGCAACTTTGCCCAATTTCTGATTAGTAAAACCAAGTAAATCTCTATATTTACGCGACAATTCATTATCTGGAACAATCCCCAAACCTACTTCATTTGTTACCATTATTATATCAATATTTTTAATATCTGCTAATTTACTTATTAAATTACTAATATGTAAATTGATATCAGTTTTATCATCCAGTAATAGGTTGGAAACCCACATAGTTATACAGTCAATAACAATACAATCAGAGTCAGAATTAATAGCCTGTTCAACTGCCTCATCTATTTTTAATGTTTCTTCAATCGTACTCCATCTTTCCCCTCTCTCAGCCTTGTGATTCTTGATCCGCTCTTCCATTTCATGATCACCAGCCCATGCAGTAGCAATATAAAAAGGCTTCTCCGCTTTTTCTGCTAACACCAACGCATAACTGCTCTTTCCTGAACGCACTCCACCTGT
>Ga0233431_1003823_pt1 | contig 17270 bp, 19 predicted proteins | sample SI_118_April2016_FD_179867 | JGI IMG/M metagenome (GOLD analysis project Ga0233431, IMG submission 179867) | Seawater microbial communities from Saanich Inlet, British Columbia, Canada - SI_118_April2016_200_MG | ecosystem: Environmental > Aquatic > Marine > Inlet | place: Canada: British... | reverse complement strand
TTATCGAGCTTTTCTAATATCTTCATTCAATTCCTCCTGTTTTTACAACCTAGAAGATACTTAAAATTAGTCAAATCAGATTCAGCTCATTTGTAACATTTTTCGGTTCATGCAAAAGCCCTGATAATATATATTATATTTCAAAATTTTCTAAATACAGTTTTTTAAATCCAGGATATTGTATACGCTGGATTGTATTTATATGCCTTGTAATTTTACTATACTTAAATGTTAAAATATTTTGGAAAAGCAGTATATATCACATAAAAAAAACAATTATTATATTTGTTCCAACTATTTTTTTTATCTTATCTTATATTATAATTTTTTGGCCTCATCGTCGCTTGCCTCCATTAACAGAATTAGGTTGGTTCTTTATCCATTTTTTGGGTAGTATTCTTTTGATTGGGATGATAATTGCCTACAGACATATAAATGATAATATTACTATTGTTCAGAAAGAAGAAGGTAATGATATAGCAGTTTTCATTTTATCGAAGAACGAACTAAAATATATTTTAATTTGTTCTTCGATTTCATCAATTGGCATAATGTCTTATCTGGTTCTTCGAATTATGAAATTAATAGGAGGAGTAAACTTTACGTATATATACTTTACATCTGATAACTTTATATTTGTTCTATGGTATACTACTTTTTTCGCAATATTAATACTTCTTTACTTTAATATTAAAATTTTAAGGCAGATTGAAGAAAAGAAGTTGAAAAGCAAGTTAAGGATATTTTTATATATAACTGTTTTTTATCTTATAGCCTATGTTCCTGCTACTAGTTATATCTTTGATAATATAGAGTGGATATTTATAGAAATTTTTGGATGTATATTTTTCTTTTTTTTCTCTTTTTATATTAGAAAATATACTGCACTAAAACAATAATACTAATTGGGTAAAACTTGAAACTGAATTCGGGATAAGAACATGAGTCTATTCAGCTAAGTTACAATAGATTCGTAGAATTAATACCTTTCGTGCTAATTCCCATGACTATTTTCTTATATACTCAACAAGCTAAATGTACAGGGATATCATATATTGATTTTACATCTATCAAAGTTTGCTTTAAAGGCAGAGCTAAACATAATAAAGTATTTAATGGGATGCTGGCTGGGGGAAGTCGTCTGTTGATTGGTTTTATGGTTTTAAACTGGGATGGTGAAAATTGATAAAATTGCAGGTATTTTATTATGTCAGGTTTTATTCCTAAACTTGCCTGAGCTCGAGAATAACCAATCCTGCGAGCAGGACAAGTTTCGAATTCATCACGCTATAAGCGTGACAAGGAATAATCAATGTCCAAGTAAAAAAAACTTCGTTATCCTGCCTTGCAGGACAAGTTGGACACTTGTTCCGCGACAAGCAGAATTCCGTGTTCATGATTGGATATTCAAAAGAGGAATAAAAACAGAACTATTTTTAGACTATTGTATGATACTATTTTCATCACCCCAGTTTAAAACTACATACTATTCGTATATACGGAAAAGCATTGGAACATATTATATGCTGAAATTTATCCATAACTGAGGTGGTTAATGTAAAGTATATTCACCATCAATTCTCTTTATTGCTGCACCGCCAAATAAGACTCGATCAGTACCGTTGCTGTCTTTCTTATTCTGCAGTTTTATTACATTATATTTATCATGTTGGGCATTTTGTTCTATTACTATTGTTTCTTTATTCCACATCTTTTCCTGTAGAAGATAATATCCAAATGCAGAGTTTCCCGATCCTGTTGCAGGATCTTCAAGATATCCGAAAGTAGGGGCAAATACACGTACTCTAAAATCACTGTTTTTATTTGAGACTTCACTGGTAAACAGTTCTATTATATCAATATCGACATTTTGGCAGAAGGACTTTAGTTCAGCTAGATTAGGTGCGATATTGAGTATATTATCCAAAGATTTGATAGGAATTATTAATGTTGTCAAACCTGCATTAATAATTTTAATAGGAAGCTTATTGTTTATTTCTGATTCATCTATTTTTAAAGCAGCAGCAATTTTGTTTATTGATGATATTTTTTCTTTGTTTTCCGGGAGAGGCGACATTATGAAAACTGCATCTTCTTCATTAATTCGATTTTCTACAGTTAATCTGCCTTTATTGGTTTTTATCGTCAGCAAATTAGTATTGATTAGTTTGTTATCATTTTTAATCAAATCATACATTATTGCAATGGTTGCATGACCGCAAAAATCTACTTCTCTTTCAGAAGAATAATACTTTAAATTATATTCCTCTCTGCCAATTTTATAGATATATCCCACTTCATTAACAAATCCTTTTAGTTCTTTGGCAATACGCTGCATTTCAGAGAAAGAGATATTATTTTTTGATTCGAGATTAATACATCCTGCCGGATTGCCCGTTGAATTTTTTGTTGCAAAAGCATCTATCTTTTTAAACTTAAATTTTTTCATGATAGATAATCCTTAATAAATAATTTGTCTATGTTTATCCTTTGTAGCGACAGAAATAGAGATAAATCTTTCTATTTATCTCTATTTGCCAAAGTCAGGCTAAAGGCCGGTAGGCATATTGCAATATATTCTGCACCGCCATCATGCGGTGTGCTGTATTTAACCCACGTGTTTTTTTCTATAATTACAGATTGGTCAGCTTCTATATCAACAGATCCTTCTTTTGTTTCAATTCTTAAAGTACCTTTTGAAACTGTTGTATACTCATCAAATTTAGGAGTTTGACCAGGCTCTGTCCAACCTTTAGGACTGCTTATTTTTGCTATACTTAACTGATCTGTTTTGGTATTTGTTCTACCAATGATCTCAGTTATTTTTTTTCCCATATTATCTGCTTCATCTATTACAGTCTGATTTTTTATAACTTTAATCATTTCATTATCTCTCTATTTTGGATTATACTTTTGCTTTTTAGTACTAAACTTTCAAAGACATCGGTTTAAGGTGTAAGTAATTCAAATCCTGTATTTGAATCTAAAGCCCGAATAGCGGTGGTATCGATCAATTCAGTTAAAATGATTTCTAATACATTCCATGTTATAACACCTTCTCTGATACATCCTGTGTTTGTAGATTCTTTCCTTCCACAGGCAATATGCATATGTAATATTGGATCACCTTTTTTGTTAGGAAAAATTGTTCCTGTTCCTACAACTTCATGTACATCATCAAGTGTATGATGCATTGGAACTAGCGGCATTGTTCGTCCATCTTCAGGTCCGACAACGAGCTTGCTATTTTTATCGACACCGCCGAGAATAGTTAAAGAGGCTGCTTTTATAGATTGATCAGAAGCAAATTTTTCAATTTCTTTATGGATTATATCTCCGTCTTCAAGACGTATAATAAAAATTCGACCTTGTTTCGCCTGTGAGTATTTCATCTGTTTTCCTTTTTTAGAAAATCTTTCTAATTTAGAATTAATAAAATAAAAATACACTGATATAGAATGGAATTCAACAGTAAAAATTATTGAGTAATAATTCTATTTAGTAACCTTTAGTAAAATCTACGATGTACTTCAAAGGCTTATTGTTTATTAAGTTCAGATAGTTTTCTTCAAAAACATTGACAATGTCTTTTGGAATCGAAAGAGCTGAATTATGTGGCGTTACTATGACATTTTTCATTTTCCATAAGGGATTGTTTTTTGGTAAAGGTTCGGTTTCAAATACATCAAGAACTGCTGCACGAAGCATTTTATTTTGAAGTGATGCTATAAGATCTTCTTCGACTATGGTAGAGCCTCGTCCCACATTAATTAGAACGGCAGATTTTTTCATATGATTTAATACTGATTTATCTATGATGTTTTTTGTAGCAGAAGTGCATGGAAGGGTTATAACCAGATAATCTAGATCAGATATAAATTTGTTTATCTCTGAAGGTTTAAAAACATTTTTAACATATTCCACATCACCTGGAGAACGTTTTAATCCTGTAACATTCATATTGAAATGTGATGCTGTTTTTGCTATATGTTTGCCTATTGAGCCTAATCCTAAGATGCCTATTTTAATTCCTGCTAAACTTTTAGAAGGCAGATTTTTCCAGATGGAATTGTATTGATTTTCTCGTGTCTGAAAAATATTCTTTTCTAATCCTAGAATATAAGTGAATACATATTCGCTCATAAGCGGTCCAAAAACCTCTTTTACTCCAGTCAACGTATAGTCTGTTCTTTGCTCAGTTTTACATAACAGTTCTACTCCTGCAAATATAGATTGAACCCATTTAAGCTGATTTGCCTGACTAAGTATTTTTGCAATTTTACTAGGTTCTCCCAAAATAATATTAGCTTCTTCTATATATTTATTAGGACTGTATGTTCTATCCAGACTCATTACTTTTAGAGCAGGCAAAGAACGAGTTTTAAACTCTTCTTCGTATTCTTTTGCATATCTGCTAACTATTAATAACTTATTCATTTGATCTCCGCAATGAATTGAAACTTTAAATGAAATAATCACCTGGTTTGTAAGGCAATTAATTAAAAATTAAGAGGTATGTTCGATAAACATATCCCAGCAGTCCAGTATGCTGTTTATGAATTCGTTCTCATGTTTTTCAGGAAAAAATTCTCTATTAAGATTGTCATATAATATTTTCTGATCGTCAATAATCTTTAAAAAATAGTTTTTCAATAAAATTAATTCTTCAACGAATATTGGTTCTACAGAATGAGATTCATAATAATAGTCAGCATTCAGGCTAATTAACTTTGTAAGTAGTGGGAGAAACCTTGATTTGGTGTAAACTATATTTTTCATATCAATGATAGGAGAAATACAATCACCAAGAAATACGATTTTTTCTGACGGCAGATGCACTATTGTTGAATCGCTGGAGTGATCTCCTCCCACGTATATCATTATTGCTTTTCTTGTTTTATCGAGATTAATTGTAAGAGATTTATCGAATGTAATATCCGGTATTCTAACATTATCTGGATTAGGATTTTTTATTTCCTGAAGCATATTAGTACTGCAAAAAGAGAATTCTAAATTCTTTTCTACTCTTGAATTGATTGATTTCTCATCCCATTTCATATCTTTGATTAGTCTTATTTGGCTTGCAGTAGCAGTGCTGGATATAATAGGAAAAGCTAGTTTTGAACTTCCGAAGATATGATCCCAATGCCAATGCGTAAGGACGACTGATGTATTATTTGTTTTTATACTATTAATTGAACCTAAAAATAATTCGGCATGAAGTGGTGAGTTGCCGGCATCAATAATAATTGAATTGGATTCACCTTTTATTAATCCAAATATTGGTCTGTCATTTTTTCCCGGAGTAAAAATATATATGTTTTCTTTTATTTTTAGCAGTTCATGCATTATATTAAATATCCACTTATTTTATAATAGATTTATTTGGTTTGATGTATATTCAGTCTTATTTTTTTTGAAATTATCAAATAATTTGCGATGTGCTTTTAAAGAGAACTCATCACTTTTAACTGAATACTGTTTTATCCAGTCAATTAGCATTTTTAGATTATTATTCTGCTCTTCTAAAGAATTGTATTTATGAGGTTCCCAAGGTCTTTTAATACAGTTTGCAATACATATATCTTCACCTGGATTCAAGAAAATAAGGTGATCTGATTTATCTACAACAAGATTCAGTAAATCTGTATAGCATCCTTCAATAATCCAATTATCATTTTCTTTGATAAATCTTCCTATATCTTTTTTTGATTCTGCTATTGATCTGCGTATTGTAGGATTTTGTTTATCCCATGCTAATGTGTCTAAATCTAAATGTGCCAGGTTATATTTAGCAGATAACTGATTGGCTAAAGTTGATTTGCCTGATCCTGAATTCCCAAATATTGTTATTTTTTTCATCTTGTTTTTTGTAAATTATTATCAGATTATAAAATTGAGTTAACGCCAAATAACTTTAGAACTGTTTCGTTTTGGTATAGTGCGATATTTAAATTTAGGATATCCCAATAAAATAGCTCCATAACAGATGTGTCCATCAGGTAAATTTAGATAGTTTATTAGAGGTTGATATCTGGTTGATGCATTATAAAAGCCGCCGGCCCAGCATGTTCCTAATCCTGCACTTGCTGCTGCTAATTCAAAGTAATCCAGTGCTATTGTCGAATCAATATGCAACATACTCTCTTTCGGTCCATGAACCAGTACAAGATGGGGTGCGTTTCGTAAAACAATATTTCTATTATTTTTCCAGGCATTTATGCATTGTTGGAAAAACGCTATTTCAGGAGGGAATAATCCATTGGTTTTGTCTGATAAAACTTGTTCCATCCACACAATTGTTAATTTAGTTAAATCAATCAACTCTTCTTCTTTTGAAAAAATCTGCCATTGGACAAACTGTGTATTAGCTCCTGAAGGAGCATATCGGGCAGTGTCAAATATCTGTTCTATTTTTTCTTTTTCTACTGATTTGTCCTGGTAGGTGCGTATAGATCGCCTACTTTTTAGAAAAGTTGACAGTTTATTAAAACCTATGTCTACACTAGCCTGAGCAGTAGAGTTATTATCACTAGCAACACCAGGTAATGATATAGCATTGGTCGGGCAGACAGAAGAACAATGCCCACATTCTATACAGTCTGTTGTTACATTCTCTTTGAACACAGTGATATTGTCAGAGGAGGATATCTTTAGTAATTTAACAGGACATACTTCTATACAATGTCCACAATGAATGCACTTACGATTATCAATATTGAAGGCTTTATTATTCATATTTTACCTGCTGAATTTAAGTGGTGTGAAATCGTGTTAAATAACAGTATATGTTTATTACTGCTTCGTCAAATAAATTCTTTCTATTATCTATTGCAATTATATCCATATATAATATATGGATATACACGATAAAGTATTTTTAGAAAAGTGTGCTATATTATAGGATCATTAGGTGTTTTTCGATTCATGCACCTTCTTGGTAATGGATATTTTTAAGCCATGCTTTTTGCATATATTTGAAATTTAGGAATTTGCTTCTTGATTTGTTGATCGACAACAATATCATATTCCCCATTTAAAAACAAAACAAATTAAACATTAAAATTTTGCCTTGTGAATCGGCCATGTTAATATTGGTTAGGCAGATCACAGGACACAATTATGTCATTCGAAAATTTAGGACTTCGTCCGGAGATACTGGACGCAGTTAAGAGTAAAGGCTATGTCGACGCTACACCTATTCAAAAACAGGCTATTCCGGTAATTCTTCAAGGTAAGGATGTTCTCGGTGGAGCACAAACAGGCACAGGTAAAACTGCTGCTTTTGCATTACCGATTTTACAGATGTTAAATACCGGTGAAAGTAAAGGGAAAAAACATCCTCGTTCACTTATAATTACACCAACTCGTGAACTTGCAGCTCAGATAGGTGAGAGTATCGATGTTTACGGGCAGGGGATGCATCTACGGTCAGCTGTCATCTTTGGCGGAGTTTCTGCGAACCCGCAGATAAATCGTTTACACAAAGGTGTTGATATTGTAGTTGCCACTCCAGGTCGTCTTCTTGATCTTGTTGGTCAGAAAGTGCTTGATATTTCACGCATAGAAATATTGGTACTTGATGAAGCTGACCGTATGCTTGATATGGGGTTTATTCATGATATACGTAAAATTATTAAACTGCTGCCTAAAAAACGTCAAACCTTATTTTTCTCCGCTACTTATTCAAAAGAGATTAAAACACTTGGAGATACTATACTCAACAATCCTAAGCTGATTGAAGTAGCACGCAGAAATATGGCTGCAGAAAATGTAGATCATACTGTTTATCAAATAGAAAAACTTCTTAAACGAAAATTACTGGCTCATCTTATTAAAAAAGGTAACTGGAGTCAGGTCTTAGTATTTACTAGAACTAAGCACGGTGCTAACCGTCTGGCTAAACAGTTGGATAAAGCAGGTATAATATCAACAGCTATTCACGGTAATAAAAGTCAGTCTGCACGCACACGTGCTCTAGCTGATTTCAAAGCCGGCAATGTACGTATTTTAGTAGCAACTGATATTGCTGCCAGAGGTTTGGATATTAACCGTTTACCATATGTTGTAAATTTTGAACTGCCGCAAGTTGCTGAAGATTATATACATCGTATTGGTCGAACAGGTCGCGCAGGCAGTACAGGAAAAGCTATTTCTCTAGTTACAAACGAGGAAGGAAAACTATTAAAAGCTATAGAGCGGCTTATGAAAAAACCAATTCCAGTAAAATGCAGTGAAGATTTTACCGGAACAGTGGATATACAGCATAGGAATAACTCTATTCCCGGAAAAACGTTTAAATCGCATAATAAGGGTGGTAACAATAGCGGTGTTCAGAAGGGAAGATTTTATTCTCCTAAAGAGAGTAGTAATATTAATGCACATAGAAAAAATCTAAAAAAATAAAGAATCGAAGAGTTTTAAGCAGGTTTATTAATGTGCTTAAAATAGCGATATGAATTTAAAAAATATAGATGATTAAGGTAAATATATAATATGATTGCAACATCAAAAATAACAATGCGTTTCGGACACGATGTCCTGTTCGAAGATGTCAGTGTGAAATTTACTAACGGTAATAGATACGGTTTAATTGGAGCTAACGGTTCTGGTAAATCGACTTTTATGAAGATTCTGACAGGTCAGCTTGATCCTTCACATGGTGATGTATCTGTTCAAAAAGACTGTACGCTTGGTTATTTAAAGCAGGATCATTCTGAATATGATGACTGTTCTATTATAGATACTGTTTATATGGGGAATAAAAAATTATGGGATCTGCATTCTGAACGCGAGCTATTGTATTCCAAGGTTGAATTAACTGAAGAAGAAGATGAACGCTGTGGCGATATCGAGGAAGAGTATGGAGATGGCGGCGGTTATACTATGGAAGCAAAAGCTGCAAAACTACTCATAGGATTGGGTTTCTCAGAGGATCTTTTTTTGCAGCCTATGAAAACACTTCAGGGTGGTTTTAAACTTCGTATTTTACTTGCACAGGTGTTGTTTGCAAATCCTGATATTTTACTACTCGATGAACCTACTAACCATCTTGACATGGAATCAATTGACTGGCTTGTTGAATTTTTAAAGCATTATCAGGGAACTGTTATTGCTATTTCACATGACCGTTTTTTTCTTAATAGAACCAGTACGCATATTGCCGACCTTGACTACCACGAAATACGCATGTTTACAGGTAATTATGACAGCTTTATAATTGCCCAGCTTGAAGCGAGACAGTTGATGGAAAAGCAGAATAAGAAGATGGAAAAACGGATACAGGATCTTAAAACATTTATTTCTCGTTTTAGTGCCAATGCATCAAAGGCAAAACAGGCTACATCGCGTCAGAAAGAACTTAAAAATATTGAACTGAATGATATTAAACCAAGTTCACGAGTCTCACCATATATACGATTCGAAGCAAAAAGCCGTCTTGGGCAAAAAGTCATTATTGCTAAAAATATTTCCAAGAGTTATGATAAAGATCTATTTAAAGATTTCTCATGTGAAATAGGTCCAAGCGAAAAAATAGCTATAATCGGAACTAATGGTGTAGGTAAAACGACACTGCTCAAGATTTTAACCGGTGGCATGAAATCTGATACCGGTTCTGTTGTTCATGGCGAAACTGTACAATTTAGTGTTTTTCCACAGGAGCCTTCTGAGATTTTAGATATGAGTATGAAAGCAATTGACTGGCTCTGGAAATTTGCAGAGGCTAATACTGTTGAAACAGAACTTCGCTCATTTATGGGCAGAATGCTATTTAGCGGTGATAACATTTTTAAGAAAATTAATCTACTGAGCGGTGGAGAAAAATCAAGACTGATTATTTCCAGAATGCTGATGCTTGGGGGTAATGTGCTTGTTCTTGATGAACCTACAAACCATCTTGATTTGGAATCAATTGAAGCATTGAATCATGCTTTATCACTTGTTAAAGAAACAATTGTTTTTGTGTCTCATGACCATAGGTTTGTAAGCAGTCTTGCTACCCGTATCATTGAAATATCTGAAGATAAAATCATTGATTACCCAGGAACAATTGAAGAGTTTGAAGTATGGAAAAAGAAACTTAAAAAGTAATATCATTTGAGAATATTTAGATAGCAGTAATTAAGCCGCTAATTTTGATATATTAGCGGCTTTTTAATACTTGCATAAAATCATGGAACAGCAAGAACTGCACAGTTACATAGATCATCGCTTTCAAATGCAGTCATGTCTCCTGCATTTAAACCGGGAACAGGAAATACACGTACTGTTAAAGGCTTATTTAAGCGGTATGCCATTGTTCCTGTATCTCTCATAAGTGCTGAAATCTTTTCTATAGATGTATTTCCAGGGATTGGTACAGTATCTAAACCTATACCGCAAACAGAGCTATAAGTTAGCAGTGAGCGGATATCAAAGTTTGACTTGATAGTTCCTTCTGCCAATCCTGTATCTTCAGTTACAGCGAGCATAAGTCCTGAGAACCCGATAAGTTCTACACCTTTAATGGACTTGAATACTTTTGTTAGTAATGATGATGCTTCAACAGTGCCTGATGCACCAAAATACTCGACACCCATTTGTTTATAAACTTCTACCATACTTATACAATTTTTAGAAGGTGCCGCGGAGCTGTCAAAACCTGAAAACAGGAAATCGTCACCAGTATCTGCCAGGTCTATTATATTTTTAATTTCTGATATATGATATTGCAGAGCGTTACTCATAACTTCATAATATCCTTTTGACAAGCTATTATGATTCTTAGTATTTATGCTTTGATTATACTTCTTTAGTACACTGACAAGTAGATCAGGTGTTTCGAGACCAATAACAAATCTATCGCCCAGTTCTTTTCTGTGATAGCTTGCCGGAAAATATGGTATCAGAGGGTTGCAATTAAAATTAACTGTAAAATTAAAGTTTCCTTCGCCTCGCGGTGTTATTTTGCTTATTTTTACAACTGCTTCTGATGCCTGTTGAATTAATTCATTGTCTAAAATACCAAAATCATCAAGATCTACATTTACGCATACGTTACAGAGATCTCCAAACTCTTGTACTAATTCAGGTAAAATTTTTATTTCATTTTCTGTTCTGGCTTCTCCAATAGCGAATCGAATTCGAACTCCTGGTAATTCAGATGATTTTAGTAGATTGCTAAGATGGGTTAGATCATTTTTTGCATCATCTAGGGTTTTAGTATTCAGATACTCTCCAAATGGATTAGTAACAATTCTGAAAGACTGAACGATATAATCGTTTTTTTGAAATTCTTTTGATAAGTCAGAGCAAAACAGTGATGCTTTTAGAATTTCTGCTTTCCATGTTTCTTTATCGTTATTTAAAGATAAAAATGTTGTTATTGTTCTTATTTTGCAAAGCTCTTTATTTTTATAATCCAACTTTAAACCTCCAGTCAAGCGTTCTATTTGAATATTTTTGTTTTTCCTTACCTAGAAGGCCTCCGACAAGTCGCATATAAGAAATAGGCTGCTTCATCTGGTCGTCGGCTACTTGCTTCTCTGCTGCATTTTATTTCTATTCGATCGAATCCAACATCGCTAATAAGAGATTTGAGCTCCATTTCAGAAAAGTGATGGGTTATATAAAGTATTTCACCTTGTTTATTACGAGAAAAATAAGTGTAGTGTTCCATGGTTGAATCGTAGTCAGCATTATAAAGTTTCTCATAATTTTTATTGATTGAATCTGATACGCCGGAAGCAGAAAGAAATAGCCAACCATTTGGCTTAAGAGCACTAAAGCTATTCCGAAGAAGGTTAAGGCGATCATTTACTGTACCAATTATAGAGATCACAAGTTGACAGATTACTGCATCAAATGGTATTTCTTTGAGATCTAATCCAGTTTCTTTTGCTATATCTTGTTCATAAAATCTTAAATAGTGTTTATTTTTATCATTTTTTATTATTGACTGATATGTTGCAGTTTGAATTGCGTTTGTATTTATGTCAACAGCTGTAACAGAGTATCCAATATCATATAACCGCTTACTTATTGCTCCATTCCCACATCCTAGATCAAGTAATTTTAAGGGTATTTCTTCTTGTGTTTCTGGTTTTAGTTTATCTAAAAAATTTTCTAAGTGAGGTATGTTATTCTTAGTCGGAATTTTTTCCGGCAGGAATTTCTTCCAATCTTTACGAGAATTTCTGATGATTCGCCAATTCGTTTCATAGGTATCATTGAAGAAATTTTGTTTTCTACTTCAGTTGAAAAAATGCCTATCATCGGTGTATGTATAGCTCCAGGTAGTATATTATTAACTCTAATATTTAACTCTGTTAACTCAGAAGCAAAAGATCTGGTAAGAATATTCACTGCTGCTTTTGAGGAGCTGTAAACACTTGTAGTAGGCCTTGGTATTAATGATGCCACAGATGAAATTAATATAATAGAAGAATTTTTGTTTAAATAATTTAATGATTTTTGAACAGTAAAAAATAGACCTTTGCAATTCACATCCATTATTGAATCAAAAAAAGCTTCATCTATTTCTTTTAACGATTTCAATTTATATATACCTGCACTTGCTACTAATATATCAATTTTTCCAAAATGCTGATCTATTTTTTTGTACATTAAATCAATATCTGATAATTTTGATATATCAGCACTTATTGTTAGTATGTTCTTAGAACTAATATTTTTTTTGGCATCATCCAATTTTTGTTTATTGCGTCCTATAATAACAATTTTTGCTCCTTGATTTGCATATTCTTCCGCAATGGCAAGCCCAATACCACTACTCCCACCAGTAATAACAGCTACTTTATTTTTTAGCTTTGACATGTTTTTTTACCTTTTTTCAATTATAGACATTGAAGTTAAATGTATAGTAATAGATTTTTTAAGACTGTAGCATTATTTTTTTTTAGTTGCTGCTACTTGTGCAATTTTGTGGTAAGTTCCATAAATAATATTATTATATTTATTTGAGTTTAAATCTTTAATTTTTTCTTTTATATCTGATTCACTGCAGAAGTTATTTTTTACTAGAGAATATCACCCAACTCATTAAAACTTAATTTAATATAATTAGTTATTTCAGCCTGTGTTAAAATTGGATAATAGTGGCAAAGTTCAGTATGAGTGAATTTAGAATTAAATACATCATTTATGAGTCTACTGCCATAGTTCGCATCTATATTATTGATTTTCGAAAAGAGCATATAGGTTTTAAAAAGGAGATCCCATATATCAGTTTCTGGATATGTTGGAGTATCTGTAAAAATTGGTTCTTCAAATATGGCAATGCCATCAGTTTTTAATATATAGTAAAACAATTCAATGAGTTTTTCAGGCTCTTTTAGATGTAGCATTAAAAATCTACAGTAAGCAATATCAAAATGATTTTTATATCCTTCAGATAATTCAAGTATATCTCCATATATAAATTGTACATTATTTATCTGTTTTTCTGCTAGATATTGTTTGGCGATTGCAATTTGTTCTTCACTGCTATCAATAGCAATAACCTTCCCTTCAGTTCCAGTTTGATTTGCTAACCATTCTGTCATGATACCAGTACCGCAACCGGCTTCTAATATAGTTATTCCAGGCTTGATGAAAGGATAGATAAATCTTTGACTTTGAGGGTTTAGAAAATTATTCAAGAGTTTTAATCTAGAAAGACCTTTATCACCCACTTTTAAAATATATTTATTATTGTTCATAGATATTTCCTTAAAGTTAAAACTATTTATATATTCTAATGTATATTTACTACTTTACTTTTTAATCCATTAAATCCTGAATAAAAAACCGCATTTTTTACCATTTCAGTTAGTTTATTTTCTTCAGTAGATAGACAGTTAAACTCGGCTGTCCATGCAGCATAAGTCCATTTCTTATCATCAATTGGTAAAAGGTATAGCGTGGATACATAATTTTTTATAGGTATAATTGATTCAAGCATCGTATAAGTAAAGCTATGTTCTAAATCGTCAAGGGCTACTAATTGTTCTTTAAGACTTCCTCCGTCTTTGAAGTCAAAACTTCTTATGCAACCAATTTTATCACCTGGATCATTATTTTCTATTCTGCAGTTTGAGATAGCAGGATGCCAATTATCTAAATCACCAAAATCTCTTATTATTTTCCATGTTTTATCAATTGGTGCGTTTATAACTGTACTTGCAAATACTCTAGCCATAGTCAGTTTCTTTTTTACAGGTTTATATATTACACTTAAAAGACTATGATTAAATTCAATTTACAAGTAGTCTTTAAAAAACACATAAGTTGAAAACTTATGTGTTTGATTTGCAATACTAACTTATCGTTACTAATTATTCGATATTTAAAACAGTCAATTGTTTGTTGTCGAACAACTTTGCTGTGAAATATTTATTATGTAATATTTGAATTGTTTCGAGGTTTGTACATATTTGATAGCAATTACTGATTGATTTTTCTTATAAAGAATGAATATTTTATTAAGTCTTAATTTTTTTTACCGAAACTAATTTGGAGTAGATCAATGAGGAAATTTTTAAAAGTATCTATATTTACTTTTGTTATTATGTTCATATCAAATTTTGCTTTTGCAGGCAACTCATCTGCGTGGCTTACGAATATTACAGAGGCACAAAGAATTTCGGCTAAAGAGAATAAACCCATATTAATTGATTTTTCAGGTTCAGATTGGTGTCAGTGGTGTAAGAAGTTGGATGCTGAAGTATTTTCGACTACCGTTTTTAAAAAATATGCTAAAGATAATTTAGTTCTTTTACTTGCTGATTTTCCTATGAATAAGAAACAGGCTACTGAAGTAAAAGAACAAAACACAAAATTAGCTAAAAAATATAATATCGCAGGTTTTCCTACGGTATTGTTGACAGATAGTAAAGGGAATATTATTCTTCGAACCGGTTATATGGCTGGCGGACCTAAAAAATATGTTGACAGCTTAAAATTAGCCGTTAATAATTTTAAGATTGAGAGAAAAAATAAAAATCATAAGAATAAAATACATAACTTAAAATAGAGAGAGATATAATGTCAAACAAACCTTTTTATATAACTACACCAATCTATTACGTTAACGGTAAACCGCATATAGGACATGCCTACACTACTATTTTGGCAGATGTTTTAACCCGTTATCAAAGATTGCTCGGTATTGATTCTTATTTTTTAACCGGCACTGATGAGCATGGTGCTAAAGTACAGGAAGCTGCCGTAGAACAGAATATTACACCTCAGGAGCAGTGTGATACTACATTTATCCGCTTCAAAGAGTTATGGGATAAATTAGATATTACAAATGATGATTTTATCAGGACTACAGAAGATAGACATAAAGATGTTGTTAAAAAGATACTTCAGGATCTTTATGACAGAGATTTGATTTATAAAGATGAGTATAAAGGATGGTACTGTACTCCATGTGAAAGATTCTATACTGAAAAGGATTTACTCGAAGGTAATCTGTGTCCTGAATGTAAACGGGAAACTAATGAACTGGTAGAGTCTAATTATTTCTTTAGAATGAGTAGATATCAGGATTGGCTTATTGACTATATTAAAACTAATCCTGAATTCATTCAACCTTCATTTAGAGCAAATGAAACTCTAGGCTTTCTTAAAAAACCTTTAGGTGATTTATGTATATCAAGACCTAAAGCCCGCTTATCATGGGGAATCGAATTGCCTTTTGATAATGAGTATGTCTGCTATGTCTGGTTTGATGCCTTGGTTAACTATATTTCAGCTATTGGTTATTTATCTGATACTGATAAATTCAATAAATGGTGGCCGGCATCATATCACCTTATAGGAAAAGATATTTTAACTACGCATACTGTTTACTGGCCTACAATGCTGAAAGCAATCGGTATTGAAATGCCTAAAACTATTTTTGCTCATGGCTGGTGGTTAACAGGCAGTACAAAAATGAGTAAATCATTAGGGAATGTTATTAATCCAATGGATATTGCGGAAAAATATGGAGTAGATGCATTTAGATATTTTCTAATGGCAGAAATGACTTTAGGTCAGGATTCTTCATTTACTGAAGATGCTTTTATACGAAGATATAATACCGATTTGGCAAATGACTTAGGTAACTTTCTTAATAGAGTTACCAAGTTTACTCTTAAGCAATGTGACGGTGTAATTCCTGCACCAGGTATTGAAACAGATGCTGAAATTGAATTCAGAGAAGCTGTAGTGAATTCTGTCAGCTCTATGAAAAATGCAATTATAGATATGAGGCTGGACAGAGGGCTGGATGCCGTAATAGGTGCAGTGAGAGCAGGGAATAGATATATGGAAAAAACTGCTCCATGGAAGTTAGCTAAAAATGGAGAGACTGAACGCTTAAATACGGTTTTGTATTATACTGCTGAGGCTTTAAGAATTATTGCCGGTTTGCTTAATCCTGTAATTCCTGAAAAATCTTCATTAATTAGAAAATCTTTAGGTTTGAATGATGATGATATTAATATCATTAAACTTCAGAAATGGGGTGCTATTAAATCCGGAACTAAGATAGTAGATACCGGTGTTTTATTCCCAAGAATTGATTTAAAAGAAAAGAATAAAGCTAATTCTGAAAAAACTAAAAAAGAAAATAAGCCTGTTGAAGGTGTGAAGTTAATATCTATTGATGATTTTTTTAATGCAGAACTGAAAACAGCTAAAATTCTAAGTGCAGAAAAAATTAAAAAGACAACAAAACTTCTTAAACTTAAAATAGAAATAGGTGATGAAGAGAGACAGATAGTTGCTGGAATTGCCCAGTTCTATCAACCTGATGATTTAGTCGGTAAAATTATCGTTGTTGTTTCTAATCTTAAACCTGCAAAAATATGCGGTATTGAGTCTAATGGCATGCTGTTGGCGGCTAAATCAAAAAAAGAGCTGAGGATAGTTACTGTTGATGGAGATATGTCAAGCGGTTTATCCGTAGGGTAATATCAAGTTATCGCACTTCGCGCGAGTTATAAAGTTATCATGTTGAAAGTTGCAAGTTTTTACAACAACCTAAAACCTTAAAAATTATATATTACTAATCATTAACGAGTTTTGAGTAAATTCCTATACTATTAAAATAGTATAATGATATTTAAGTAGTGCGAAGTCGTCTATTGCACTACTTTTTTTCTATTGATCTAATGCTTTAGGATTATACCTCAATTCCCAAAATTTGTAACTATGTTTAGGTCTGAATATCAAAAACATCCATTATACGTCTTTGAATTGGCGTAGTTTCAGTAAATACAGTATCATAGCGGTTTGAG
>Ga0233431_1003822_pt1 | contig 17271 bp, 12 predicted proteins | sample SI_118_April2016_FD_179867 | JGI IMG/M metagenome (GOLD analysis project Ga0233431, IMG submission 179867) | Seawater microbial communities from Saanich Inlet, British Columbia, Canada - SI_118_April2016_200_MG | ecosystem: Environmental > Aquatic > Marine > Inlet | place: Canada: British... | reverse complement strand
AAAGCAGCATCCGTGTAACCAGAACTGAACCCTCTATCTATATCATCACTTAGAATATTAATGGTAGCTTGTTCTGCTGTTGTTGGTGTTGTTCTATTCCAAGTAGTAGTTCCTAAATCATAAATCTTAGTTATATTTAATGTGGTGTCATAATACATAGCACCATCAAGAAGAGTATTACCGTCATTGTCCACTGAAGGGTCAGATGCTTTAGCTCCAAGATAACGGTCATCAAAGTTATCGAAGACTGCCTCTGCTGCTGATTGTGCTGCTTCTGCCGCTGCCTGTGCTGTCTCTGCGTTAGTTTCCGCTGTCTCTGCATTTGTCTCAGCTGTTGATGCGCTAGTTGCAGAGGTCGCTGCATTAGTCGCTGATGTAGATGCTGATGTTGCACTACCTGCCGCTGCTGTTGCTGAGGATGCTGCTGCTGTTGCGCTACTTGCTGCTGTTACTGCATCTACTACTAATGCCCAGTACGATGTATTAGTTAATAATGTTCCTACAGCAGAAGCTGCAGTACAAATATAAACATTGCTCAGTTGAGCAGTTGTAGTTGATTTAACTAGATCACGTTGAATATAGGCTGCTGTAGTCGTAGTAGCATCAGTGCCTTTATATACCCCGATCTCTTGAGTAATATCCAGATCACCTGCTGAGTCAAAGGCGAATAACTTACTTGCTCTTGCACTAACAGAACCTAATACTTCCACATCACCTGCATCTGTTACCGTAGTAGCAAACTTAACTGTTCTATCTAAAGCGTCTTGGTGTTGTTGAGTTACGAAGGTTAATCTATCTAGTGCATCTTCGTGTGTTTCTGCTGGAAAAGCATCATTCTCCACATAATCCACACCTTGAGTAAGGTCTAGTACTCGCTCAATAACTACCGAATCTGATGCCGATAATCCTGTTCCGAATACGATATTGCCGCCACCAACATCACCTGCTCCTGTTACGGTGTAATCTGTAGTTAATGTCTTTTGCGTACTATTGACATAAACTTTAAGATCACCGTCTGCAAATATCTTAAAGGTATATGCGAATGTAGTCTGTGCGGCTGATGCCGTATAAGAAACTTTATTTACTGTAGTAGATACTGTCATTTATCTCTCCTGTTTTTTCATTGTATCATATTAATTATGGTTATGAAAGAATATTACTCCATTCCTTTTTTCATCATCTTATATGCTGGGTAAAGTTTATCATTAGTGAAGTCGTCAGGATCTCCTTGAGCAAGACCCTCCAGAAACTGCCTTGCAACTAGATTTCCTGTATCGAAATATAATCTTGCAGCCATAAACTTCAAATATATCTTTTGCTCTTTGTCTGAAGATAAATACTGTTTAGTCCATGCAGAAGCTGTACCTTTTTTGACAATTGCCTGAACCTTGCTCTTTATCTCTCTCCCTTCTGTAGTTGCTATAGCTTCAATCTCATCATCATTTAGATCTTGCTCTGTTAGACCCTTAATGATTGCAGCCTCTATCAGAACACGCTTTCTGGCTTTCTGTACTTCTATTTCATTACCTATAGCAAACGGAAGGTCTCTTGAGTCATACTCCTTGATTAGCCTATCTGAAATACTGCTTAATACAAAGATTTCATCATCTTCTGGCACAATGTCCTTTGGTGTAGTCAGATCTACGAGGGGATTATCCTTTAAGAATATCGAACCTCCCAAATTTTTCCATAACCAATTATAAAATTCTGCATCTCCCATCCCTGCCTTAAACTTGTCCTCTCCAACAATATGTCCTCCTGTTAATGAATCTATAGGATTTTCGTTATTGATGAAATAACTCATAACATTAGTAATTACTTTAATTGCTGGCGTAAATGCTGGCACTTCTCCGCCCATATACGACCCAACATCTGACTTCTGATCTGTGGTAATTCCGAAAGACTGCTGTAGTAGTTTGTGAGTAATTCCACCCAATAACCTAGATGTTTCATCTACTGGCTTAACTAATACTTTTGCCTTGTAAATTGGAGATCCATCTTCTTTAGTGCCTATACGATTAAGACCTAACGGGATTACAATGTAATTTGCCTTTACTCTTTCAGGAACCATTGACATTATAGTGGCATTTATTTTTGCCTCTTCTAGCGACTGCCCTTTGAAGACATATCCCTGCCCCATTGCGAACATTACTACTTTTGGTATAACTCCTGACATAATTGCATGATATGACCACTCTCCATATCTTCCTTTTGCAGCTTCCCAATCACCCCTATAACCCTCTTTCATTGCATTAGAAAATAAGAATAAATTGTTGTAGGCTACTGCCGCCCCACCTCGTACAAGATGAGCAGGAGATCCAGCCTGTGTTCGGATGATGTTTATCCTCTCCTCTGCTGGCATATCTGGGAAATGTTTTTCAAGATACCGATCTGCCACAACTTTGGTTGCGGTTTCCATTACAGCATTTAGATCGTGCATGCTGCCAAACAGAGCGTTGAATGGGTGTTTAATTACCTCATTCCACTCTTTACTTTCTGCGCCATGAAATCTGTGCATTAATCCTGATAGTGGATCTTTACCCTCATGCTCTCCCCAAGGTTCTGCTACTGAGATCAGTGACATCTCCTTGCGCATCTTATCCACTCTTGCGCTACCCTTTCCGCTGACTCTCCTAACACCCTCTGGTACTCCATAAGTGAGAGTCTGCAAAAACATACTCACATCTTTGTAATACGGGATCATGTCTCTTTTTCGGCTAGGAAGATTCATTACCAGTCTATGAATATCCATAAGAGGATTTCTTACAAGAATAAACCCAGGGTTTGCAATCGTATACACCTCTCGAAAGTAGTTATTTACTCTCGATACCTGCTGTAAAACCTTGACCAGCTCTGTTGGGTTGTTTTTAAATGCCATTGCAGTAAACTTATCTACATAATAGCCCTTTACCTTGCCTTTACGCATAACTGTAATCAGTCCCAACTCTGGATCTTGCGGCTCTATTGGTCTTCTGATTTTCACTCCTGACTCTAGCAATACTAGCTCTGTTTTGGCTTTCTGTATGCTTGCTTCTCTAGGCGCATCTATGCCTGACTTACGAACTCTAACTAGATTATCAACTGCCGATCTTTTGGCTTCATTCTTGAGTAGCCCAGAAATTAGAGCCATATCACTTTCTATCGTTGCTAGGAGTGGACTCTCTTGAGTCTTGAATGTGCCAACCTGTCCAAACAGAGTTAATCCAGACCCTTTGCCCTGAGTGCTATCAATATATTCAATAACATTAACCGTTGCATAGTACTTATTTTCTAGGATCTTCTGCTTTAACTCTTCACCCAAAGCATCTGTACCCTCAAGATAGCTAAGTATCGTGTCATTCCTAAGAACCCAATACTCATCCACCAAATCTTTTAGTTCTGGGTGCTTTATATTGAGTTCCTGCAAAAACCTAGATGCTTGTTCTAGGGTCACGCCTCTTGTATTAATCAGGTTAAGTCTATCTCCTTTAACAATACGCTGGTACATCAGATACTCACCAAACTCTTTAGGTGTAGCACCCTTCATTCTTGCAGGAGTCATAATCCTCGCACCAATCTTATCTAAATATAACTCGACAATAGAGTTCTTGTATAGCATATCTCTATACTTATAAATTGGATTATCTTTTGGAGAAACATCGACACCACTCTTCTTGGCAAACTTCGTTCCTTGTATTATTCCATGAGCCTCATCAATTAACGCCCATGACATATAATCAGTCACTCTAGCATCTTTAGCTTGATTGGCTCGTATATCTGCCGCCTCATCAAAATCACGCCTTATTTTCCTGCGTAGATTTGCACCAGAACTTCCATGAAGTGCGATCTCCTCTTGAATCATTCTGTAGTTCTTGAGGAATCTCTGATTGTTCTCAATAAACTCCATGAACCCGTCAAACGCTTTTGGAGCAACCTCTTTGGCAAGTCTGGGATTCACCATAAACGCACTCATAAAGTCTGCATACAATTCCGCTGAACTATTCCGATATGTCAAATACTTAGAATCCGCAGCACTCTCATCAAATGGTCTCCACTCTTTAGATAAGTTGTATAACTCTTGATGGATCTCATCCTTGACCAACAGCCCTCTACGATGAGCTTCTGCCATAAATAACTCTTCGTACTTCTTGGACACCTCTGCATCAGTTATTTTCTTATCTTGCCCTCTATTCTCTCCACGATCTATAATATCCTGAATCTCCTGTGGGATCTTCTTGTGTGCTAGTGTGCGAAGGATCTCTTTCTTCTGCTTGCGATTCAGGCTTGCAATAAACTCATAGATTGCTGGATCTGCTTCCGCTCTTCCAACAACTCCTGTAAAGATATCTTTAATCTGTTGAGGAGTAATACCTAACTCTTTCTGAATTTCAGTGTCATTAGATAATGCGTCTAACTCATCCTGTAGCACCCTCCTTGCTTTCTCTCTCAACCTACTCTTCTCTACCGAAGAAAGAGGAATCTCACCATGTGGTCGCCCAGCATGATATTTTTCAAGATGTCCTTTTAGCGAAATAAGCCTCCCAATGATATTAGTTTTCTCTCCTGTGACTAACTCATGCCTTATAGTAGGATCCACAATGTGACCAATCTCATGCGCTAATGTTCTAGTTAACTGCGCTGGATCTTTACCTAACTCAGCAGCAATGACTATGCCATCTGTTGTTCTACCAATTGCAGCCTTACCTCTTACACCTTCTCCGAGATACTTAGCAACACTAGGCATATCGCCATTCAGTACACCTTCTGCAATTGCCACAATATCAGGTAGCGATAAGTCTACTGCACCATGCTCAGGATCAGAATGGTGATAGTTTCTGCTCTCTACTATATCTGCAACTCCTTCTCCTTTTGTGATCTTATGTAATACTTTGGCGTTCTCAGGAACAATAATTGCCGAAAGTTCCCCTTCTCCTTCACCTATATTTTTATAGAAGATTGAGTCTATCCCATGATCAGTAAGCGTTTGCATGAGGTCTTTGCTCTGCGTTTCAGATCTATTTATTCTAACTAGCTCTGCCTCTGTTATTACTCCCATTCTATGAAGTGCTGATGCTATTGCCGCAGGAGATTCAGCATCATTTAAGTCTGCCTCTTCATGAATAATACTTCCTTTCTTGTTCGCTAAAGGACTTGATACTTTAACCAGAACCTTATATGGTGTTCTGCTTGCCTTTCTTTTAAGAATTTCTCCAACCTGAGAGTTGTCCCCAACATGAAGAAGAGCATTAAATCCTTTCTCCATATTCACTAGATTTGGATTATTGGATGCGTGTTCTGCTAGGAAATAATATTCACCTAATTTCCCCTCCTGCATAGCCTTCATGTCTGGAGCCTCAATCTTCCTTACAGGAGCGTTTGGATTTCCTATCTCTCCGATAGTCTCTAGGTATTCTGTGTCATGAAATCCTGTTTTAACTCTTTTCTCTAACGACCTCTCTTGAGCTTTTATAATGTCCTTTTTTTTCTGTGCCACTATTTCTTCAGAAACTGCCTGCTCCAGTCTTTTTATTGATTCAGTAATTTGCTCTTTCCCGAATATACCCTCTGTCGCATTATATAACAGATCTCTAACTTCTTTTCCTGCCTCTGGAGATAACTTATCTACCATCTCCCCAAGATCTTCAACCTCTAAGCGTGATGCCAATATAGCGGAGTCTACATCTGACACATCTTCCTTTACCTTTTCAACCTTAAACCCCTCTATACCCTCTGCGACCTCCAGTATGCTTCTTTGGTCGTTCTTTACAATCTCTTGTATCTTTGCAGGATCTACAGCTCCACGCACCTCCACAAGCCTTAGCGTACCATTCTCCATTGGCTCGAATATAACTTCCGACCTACGATTAATTGCTACACCATTCTCAGTTCCACTCTGCTGGATAATGTACTTACGCACAATTCTCCCACTCACCTCTTCTAGCCTATTTGTAGATAAAGTAGTTACTTTTCCATCTGTTTCTACCGTTCCTGTAGACCGTGCGTGATGCGTTCTCAACGAGAGAATCATGTCTCTGACCATATCAGGGATCATGTAGACTTCTTTTCCATCAACGATATGTGGTGCTTCTGCTAACTGATCCACAATTTCTTTAGCCATAGTGGGGTGTAGTTCTGCATAACGAGTAATAACCTCATGCGGAACGCCAAACTGCTTTTGGATCTTAGTTAGTCTTCGCTTGATATAGGTTTCACTCTTATTCAAACTTCCCTTTACCTTTCGTCTAGCTGATGCAGTCATTGAGTGCATTAGCCTAAAGCTACCGAGGAACATTACTGAGTCAATTAGTGATTGCTGATCTACAATCCACGGCATATCTGCACCTTGATCTTTATATTTTCCCCATAAATGCTCGCTCTGAGCTAGAGTCACGCCTTGAGCTACAAATTCTACTGTTGGAGATGCAATACCTCTGCTCATCTTAGTGAGACCAGGAATCATCTCTGATAGCGACTTTGCTCCACCTCCTATCTTTGCGGTAAGGAATCCGATAACTGCTTGCGCACCAAACTCCTTAACTGCACCAATAAAAACATCCATTCCGTCAAGATTTGTCTCGTATGCTAGAGACTCTAAAATATCATCTAGCACGGAAGTTACAGCCCCATGTGTGGCAAGGCTCATTGTCCAGCATCCAGTAGAAAATGCTGCTGCCTCTACTACCCCACCTGCAAGTGGCCCTGCTGCTGCTGTTGCTGCTGATGCTGCTGGAACCGCTGCTCCTGCCGCAATTCCTCCACCTAAAGCACATGAGCTGCTGTATACAGGAAAGTCTAAGCCAAATGTTGCCGCACTTGTTCCAAGCCTCTCATACCAATTCTGATCTCCGAGTGATTCAGCCTTCTTATAAAAGTCCTGAACCATAAGCCCGCACTTACTTTTATCTTTAGCACATTCTTCGATCAATCCTACCTTTCCAAGAATAGACGATTGATATGCGAGCTTGCTCATCTCATCAAAAGATAAATCAACCAACTCTCCCTCACCTTCAACAATCTTTCCATCTTGCACATAATGCTCTTTTCCTGTGCTAACCATAGCCTGAATTGCTAAAGCATTGAGATATGTATCATCATTCATTGGAGCATATTTAGGAGTTTCTGAAAATACAGGCTCTTCATCCTCCCATCCAACTACATCAATTCTCTGCATTGGATCTGCCTCTTCATCAGGCATCATCTCAATATCTGAGTTCTTTAATTGAGCGTTAGTATTGATCGGAGACATAGCTTGCCGCACTGTATCGAAGTCTTGATCTGTAGCAATTCCTACCGATACTGCATTAATAGCACTCTCATTGTCTTCAAAGATCTCAATCAATCGCTCTTGAGCCTCTTCTGGATCCATCGACTTTAGGATTTCATACTTCTCTCTTGCACCTTCCCTCTCTTCCCAAGGTGCTGACTGCACACTAGATGCTAACTGTCTTTGCGCTCTCTGCCCATCCTCAAATAGAATTTCATGCTTGGGGAATGGTGTTGTTCCATCGTTCACTGGAGGAACATCAAAATCTACTATAGCGTTCTTTCCATCAATCTTTACAGGTGATGCTCCTGTCTTCTGAATAGGAGTAATTGAGTCATAATCATGCTCTAAATCAGCACTTATTTTTCCAGCATCATTATCAAGATCAATCTTTGGAGCAATTCCAGAAAGCTCTCTATTTTGCTTCATTCTGTAGGCATTAATCTCACTTTGCCCATACCCCATATCCATCAGGGATTTGTCTGTAAATTCTGTCATTTTGTCAGCCTTGCTCGTAAATGAGCAATCGGTTCTCTTCCATTCAACCAGCCAGTAGGTGCATTTTGGGGGTCATCAAATATTATCATCTTCTTGTCAGTGCCGTACATTTCCGATGCGACATCATTCCAATACATATTCCTAGCTGCACTTATAGGCATATTGTCATATTGATACTTCAAAATACTGCCATTCTGAAGCTCAATCTCATCTCGATACCCAGACTTCCAATTACTCGCTACATTATTGACTGCTTCAATAGCTGATATTCTTGATGGGACAGAAGTTGCAGGTGGTGGAGATGAATAACTAACTCCATCAATAAAGCTGTTTATCATCCTATCGCCTATATATTTATTATTCTCAGTTCCACTTATAACTCTTCCATCAGAGCCTATTGCTGGCGCATCCAATAAGTCTATCCATGCACTTCCGCTCTTATCAGCACCCAATCTTGCATCCCTTACCCCGTCCCATTCAACCATTCTTTGATCTACCTGAGCCTGTATTTCTGCCTTTGTCTGCTCGCTTTCATTCATTAGGCTCATCAACATTGCCTGTACATCATCCTTGCCCATTCCTGCGAAATCTACAGTTTCTCCCTTTCTCTCTGCATAGAGCTTTAACTTTAATCGTGACTCAACTACCGTGTTTAATCTGTCAATATGCTTCCCTAATGGAGAGGTCTTTCCAAAGTAGTTTTTTAGCATTTGCTCTACACCACTATAATGCGTATCACTGAGCTTATCCACATTCTGAATTAAATAATCCTGAACCTCTACGATAGTTCCTGTTGGATCTCTTCGATACTTCTCCGAAAGATTTGGTATCGCCTCTCCTCGCATAATCTTTGAGTTGGCTACCCTGTAATCAGATACATTTTCTTTAGGTTGAACGCCTGAAGTAGTCCGATCCTTAACTCTGGATCTAAAATATTTATATTGTACTGTACCAATAAAGTGAGGATTTGCCGCTACTGCCGAATCTATATCCTTGAGGGTTAATTGCTCAATATTATTCTGTAGTGTATTTGAAGTATCTGTATTCGCCTCATTAATCAGTCTCTTTATAACTACCTCTTTCTGACCTCTTCTATCTTTGAGGTGGGTAACAACAGAGGTTCTTTCCTCTAAAGATAGTCCTTGCAATGCTAGGTCATCATTTATACGAACTTGCGTTAGATACTTCTGGTCTAAAAGTTTCTCAATTGCATTATCATACTGTTCAATTGTAACATTTGATTCTGGCACATCTGGGTTAGCACCGCCAAACAAACTCGTTAGCGTATAATGCTCCACAAAAGCTCTATCATTACTCTTAATTTGAGTGTCTGAGAGAGGTATTCCATATTGACTTCTTGAGTAGAGATGCCGATAATACTCAAGGTAGTTTTCCGCAGCACTCTCCGTATCTGTAGTAAGGGATGATCGGTATAAATTTCCTGATACTATACTCCTTTCCGACTGCTGAATACTTACCCTTCGTGTGTAACCTTTATTTAATACTTTACCTGATAGCTCTCCAAATTTTGATGCTGACCATGCAGAAAATATAGCACTGTCTTTTCCATTAAGCGAATCAACATTACTTCTATATTGTGGATCATCTTCCATTGCTCTGAATGCGGCATACATACTCTTCTCATAGTCTTCTGGAATCCACGGAGTCTCATAATTTCCATTCTCATCAACAATGCCTGTGCCGCCATTAATTACTGCCGCATGTACAGCAGTTGCAGTTGCTTCCCACAATGCCTTTGAGTAGCTCAGATTTATTGAACTCTGCTCGTCTTCCAATGAGTCGTCAATCTCCTGATGCAACTTATGGACTTGTGCGCCAATCTTAGTAATTGCCTGACCCATCTGCATTGCTGCACGACCTGATGCACCTGCTTGATTTATATACGAAATACTACCGCCTTGTACTCTAGCAGCACCAATTTTTGTCCTACCTCTTGATCTAATTACTGAAGCCATAAGTTATCCCTTTATTGCCATACCAGCACTGTAAGCACCCATTGCGCTACTTGCTCCAGATAATAGCGAAGTGGTTGCTTGGTACTGACTTGCTAATTGCTTATCTGATCCTGCTTGCCATAATAGCCAAGCATTTTTCTGGCCTTCTCTGAGGATATGAGTCTTATCCTCTTCAAGATCATTAATTGTCTTCATCATATTAGTGACAGGCGATCCAACGCCTACCGATGCTCCAGAGCCACCCCATTGTGCCATTTGCGTATGGAGCTGTTCAAGCATTTGGCGTTGCAATACCTTGGCTTCATAATGGCTTCTTTGTAGCTCTTGACCATACTGTATCTGCCCTTGCTTATAGGCTGCATTACCTGCTTCTGTAGCTCCTCTAGCTCCAATAATGCCACCTGCTACTGCTAGTCCTGCTCCTGCTGCTGCTAGTCCTGCTCCCATCTAATCCACCGTATTCAGCGTACCATGAATTCCTAGAATCGTCATTGGTAGTGGCTGCTCCTGTTTAACTTCAATATATCCATCTCTATCCCAGCCAAGATTAGTTACCTTGACATCTCCAGAGAAGAGTCCTAAACCTTCATCCATCGCATCTGCTGATGTTCTAAATGACATTGAATCTCCATTAATCGTAACTCCTGTAGAGTTCAGTAATCTTACTTGAACTTCATTCCATCTCTTTTTACGACCTTGTGCTTTACCTGCCTGAGACCCTACCTCTGCTCTCATTGTCTTTAATGTAGAAGTATAGCTTAATCCTACCTCCACATTAACATTTCCCCAAGAATCTGGTATAGATGGTGTTACTGCGCCACCATTAACAACTTGATCTGGAAATACTGCACCATTAACAACAACCTTAACTGTCTCACCCTCTAAATGAGATAGTCCTGAGATAGTTGCCGATGCGCCAGATACTGTACCTGTTAAACCAGAATCTACATTAATCTCTGGGTCAAGATATTCTACATACTTCTTTGTTACCCCACCGATAGTTCGACTTATTAATAGCCAAACTTGATCTGATGTTGCAGTTGTTATTACTGTTACACTTTCAACTTTAGAGTCTGCTCCTCCAATACTATGTCGTGACCAAGCTACAACATCTTCTGGTCGCTCATAAGTCATACTTAGCAACTTACCATCTGCCGTACACGCCCAAACAATAGAGTCTGGCTCTTGCTGATACTCTGCATCTTGCAGATAACCTTCCGTAATATGCTCCGATAGAAGTGTCATATCAGGTGCGATATAAGCATCATTCTGGAAATTATACCCAAACTCTCTTAACTTTCTTCTAGCTCTTTGGACGAAAAGAATTGAGCTACCTACCTGTATAGGAGGTGCAGTCCAACTACCGTAAGTAGTCTGCTGAGTGATCATTATATTAGATGGAGTAAGCGGCTCACCTGATGGTCTTCCTATCTTAAATTCACCACCTGCCGTACCCACAATTAAATCTCTACTAGGCTGTAACCATCTGATTACATTGACTCTATTCGTTGCAATAGCATATTCCATTGACTGATCATCAAGACCTGTGCCTTGATCGAAGTTCTCATAGTCTGCTGTTTGTGACCCCCAGATTGTCTGAGGATTAGCGGAAGTTCCTGCAAAGAACAGTCTCTGCTCATAGAATGATACTGTTCTAGGGTAGCCATTAGTGGCATCCCAAGGAGAAGTTCCTGCCCATGTAAATGTAGGCGTAGCTAGAGTCCAACTTGTATGACCTGTACGACTTAACTTTCTCGGTGCGTGATTGCTATGACATATATACATAACATCTGCTGACTGTGCAAAATGTAGCTCAAATAATTCACTATCTAAATATGGTGAAGCGACCTCATAAGCACTGCCTCCACTTAATATCTGACCATTATCTTTATAGAATCTAATATACTGATCGCCAAACTCTAACACATAAGCCTGTGTGACATTAAATTCAAAAGGGATTAATCTTCCTGTATCTGCGGAATCTTTAACCTCTGCAACATGATACGATCCCCCCCTACGAACAGCCCCACCGTGAGGATATACGCTCATATTCTCCAGAACGCTACAGCCATTAAAGTACTTCTTAAAGTCTATCTGCCCTTCCAGTCGAGGACTAAGCTCCCCTGCCGTGAAGTTAGATTGAAATGGATGAACTCTAGCCATTACAAGCGGAAGCCAGTAAAGGTATCTGCTACGATACTATCTAATGATCCTTCTGAGCCATCAGCTCCTCTAGCCTCTCTTAACTTCAGCTCATACATCTCCCACATTTGAGATGTAAGTGAGTTACTTCCTGTGATTGAGTAAGCAAGTTCTGCCGCTAACCTTGCAGTTAATGCCTCTGTGAATAAAGCATCAAATTCAGCAGGACTTGTTATTTTACCAATATAAAGTATCTTAGCTTCACCTTCGTTGGTTAATAGCTTACGACCCTCTACCTTAAAATCAAGATCATTAGTCTGCATTGATAATACACGCAAACAATAAGGGTCTGTTGGCAGGGTATATTCATAGGCATATGTGAAAGCTGGAGTAGAAGTTAATCTACTTAGTGCTTGCCTACGAATCGCAAAATTCCAAGAGTGCGCTCTGGTTACTGAATCTCTTATAGGCTCATAAAACGCATTACAGAGTCTAGCTCGCTCTGTATTATCCGATAATGAAGTAATAGGATCGTCTCCTAATTTCCTCAGCGCATTAGAACATATTGAGACTTCTGTAGCCATATATCACTCCATAATAAATTATTCAGGAGGGGAGGGAATATAACCCTCCTCCCCCCAATTACAGCTTATGACTCTAAAGCACCAATCTCCACTACCTTCTCATCTTCGACACGAGTAGCACCGATGATCATTGATAGGAATACTTGAGTTGCATAGTTCTTGTCATCACGCTCTGAAATACGAGTAGTGATATCCTGACCTACTGCTAGACCAAGACCTGACTCAGTATATGCAAGGCAAGAACGGATGCTTGAAGCAACAGCCAAACGCTCAGTACGAATAAACTTAAAGCCCAAGAAAGTATCAATCTGTCCAGAAGCTAAAGCACGAACCGTATTGTAGTCTGAAGATTTAACCTCAGTAGTTCCTAGTAGGTCTGTAATTTGCTTTGCAGAACAAAGTATAAAGCGAGCCTCGTCTGGATCAGCTTCAGAAGAATCAATAATCTCTTTTGCGCTAAGTAGCTTATCAAGAGTCAAGCCTGTAGAACCACCAGCGATTTTCTGTGCTGAAGGAAGAGCAACAGTTGTTGCGCCAGCTACACCAGAATACGCATTACCAGAAGCTGCTGCGATAATAGCATCATCCATAGCACGACCCATTGCATTAGCACCTGCTTGTGCATACTCTGACTGAGGAGTGATAAGCATTCTAACCTTATCTTCCTGATCAATCAAATCAGCCCAATCATAATCAACAAGTGTAACCTTGCGTCTTGAATGTGGAGTATCAATCTGTGGAGTATCGGAATGGCGAGTAGTACGAACTACTGCTGCCGTAGCTCCAATACGCTCAAAATAATGGCTCTTACCAACTGTAGGCTGATAACGAACTGTATCACGAAGGCGTGATCCCTTTTGCTGTGCAAGATGTAGAACATTACTTTTATACTGCTCTACAAATGCAGTTGTGATTTCTGTTGACATAATAATGTCTCCTAAAATAAATTAATAAAAAAATATAAAGTTGACATTATCCTATCGGGTGTCTATCAGTTACGATGAATAGTCGAATCATTAAGTGATTAATCTTTCTCTAACCATTATCCTAAAAAAGGGTGGTTGTTTGAGAGTAGTGCAACAAGTTTTTACGCCTGTTACACTAACAATACCATAAGTTTACACAAATGCAAGAACTATTTATTGAAAGCCTTGTCGAATAAGTCCTGCATCTCTTTCTGCGCTTGTGAGTGTTTAGGATTTTTAGCATCCCAATATGCGTGACCCTTGTCACTATTGATCTGGTCGATACGCTGTTGTGCATCTAGCGGACTCATTACCAAGGAGTTATTAGCAGTACCTTTTGCTGAATCCTCAGTAATGCCTTCACCTGCCTTAACAAGTAGTCTAATCAATGAAGGATCATTTCCATATCGTGGATCTTGTAGTTTCTGCCTAATATCGTCATCACCGAAAACACTTAAAGCTCTATTGGCAGCTCTTAGGTTTTTGTCGTAATTATTACCAAACTCTTTACGCAACATCTCTTCTGACTCACCTGCCGTAGCATTAACCTGACTCCTCTCATCCTCTATCTGATAGTCAATTGCGCCTTTCTGCCATTCCATCAATCCTGCCATCTGATCTGGTGATAGTCCTAGCTTATGACCTGCCTCCCTAAAAGAGTTCATTGTCTCTTCTGGATAATATTGACCATAACCCTCTGGAACTTTTAATTCATACCCACTAGGATCATCTGGTCTTCCTAACTTAGAATATAACTCACTTCTCTCTTCATCTGTTTTTGGTAAAGGTACTCTGCTTCCTATCATCTTCTGCTGATGAATTAAGGTATTCGCTGCCGACTCTGCATCCTTAATATTTGCTAAGGTAGGGTCTGCCCTCAACTCTTCTGATAGTCCACTTTTCCAGTCGCTTAGATTGTCATTTGCTTCGGGTGCGATTGCTGGTGCATTATCCTCAGGCTCAATGGTCGCTGCTTGTTCATCACTCATATATTATGTTTCCTTTAAGTTACTCATCCTAATAATACGAAGATAGACTGCTCTCTCGCCTTCCCTCCTCGCGGTTTCATACGGATCACCCTTAACGAATGATTCACGCATCTGGTACGCAGCCTTTAGATCTTCGAGGATTGCTTCACCCTCAACCGTTCCAAACACTATTGCATATTCTTTCTTTAGTTTCTGTATTGCTTTAGCCACCACCCATTGCCTCCGCTATCTGTTCCATACCTGCTTGTGTAGATTCAACATTCTCTTTGCCTAGCATTGGCATAGCCTGTGATGCTGTACTAACTGCTTGTTGCGCTTGTTGCATCTCCATCTGCTGTTGCTGTTGCTGCATCCGTTGCTGTCTTTGAGCATCTACCTGCCGTGGATCTTTCATAATATTTTTAGGTACACCAAGCAGTTCTGCTCTTGATCTTATAGCTGCATCGTGATCCAAATTATCCATTATTTCAGGAGCTATCTGAGCCATCATTCCAGCCATCTCATATAAGCGTTCTACTGCTACAGCCTCCTCCATTCGCTGTGATCTAGCAAGTGGGCCAACATACTCAATATCAACCTTTACTCCATTTAATGATTCTGGAGCTTCCAAAAACATCTCATTTCGCTGCATAATATTAAAGCATCTTTCGATAAGAGGATTTAAGAACTCAGTCTGGAATCTGCCTAATGTAGGGCCAAGAAGCCTCTGCATTAATTCATAACGAACTTGAACTTCGGTTGCAGTCATTTGAGGCCCTGACTGTAGCTCTAGCTGGTCTGAGAAAAATGCTTGCTTGATAGATGCTCTAAGCTCTGACTCTTTCATATCAGATACATCAAATCTAGCTCCACTACCTAACTCTCTAATAGCTCCATCTCTACGAACCGTAGTAATACCGCCTGGCTTTGTAACTACTCGACCAATCACCCCATCATCCTCTACAGTTAATGGTGGATCAATAGCTTTAGCCCATGCAACTAAACCTAACTCTACAGCCTTATTGAGTGTCTTGATATCTGGTAGCGCATTATATGCAGGACTTCTTCCGTACTCTTCGCCAGAAGCCTTCGACCATCTGGTTACAAGATAAGGAAGCTCGTTATAGCCACCCTCTCCTACTATATTTTTATCTTCCTTACCGATATAAGTCGAAATAAAGGGCAACTTCGTTTTAGCTTCACCCTGATACTCTGATGATGGCATTACACAATGAATAAAAGTAAACTTCTTATCTGGGTCTTCTCTATACGCCTCCATAACCTTAACGCCAATAGCATCACCCCATTTCTGGTAGGCTTGTCTAGCTGTATATTCAAAACTACGATATACAGTATCTATATCTCCATGATGACCTTCCGTTACAAAATATTCAGATATATGGAGGGATCTAAATGAAAATGCTCCTGTCTCTTCAATCTCTTCAACTTCTAAACAAGCAGTACCAATAGATGTAATATCAAGATAAAATTCGTGGACTTCTGTATTAAAGTTCGATGAATTAAATGCTTTATACATTCTATTACGGCAATCCTCTAACCATACAGATACATCTCTTCGTAGGTTTAGATTTTCGTCCATCACCTTTAAATGAAACCAAGGTAAGGATGCTGATGTTAGCGTTCCCTGTAATGATGCCGCTAGTAATGTATTGGAATGAATCGCTGTCGAGTCATATAGCTTTGAGGTTCGCTTTGCACCTCTAGCGTACTGAGTCGTGACTTCCGCCTTACGAGGCATTACATAATCTAGGATCTCTTGCCAATGCTCTGACCATATTTGCTTAGATGATTCTAGTTTAGCTAATCGCTTTAGTATCTGCTCAACCATTATCCTTCTCCGAGTAAGCTCTTCTTGCCTGACTCTGCCTCATCTAATAGGCCTTCACCGCCTGTAAGTAAAGTACTATATCTTCCTGTCTTCTTTTTACGAATAAGATCTGCTCGCTCCTGATCTAACTCTTCCGACATTTCAGTTTCCTCTTTTTTTCTTTGACGAGCCTCTGCTGCATAATCTACTGGTGGTGGTGGTGTGTACGGTGCTGATTTGCTACCCATAATACTTCTCCTATTTATTTAGCCAGATACACTCTCTCTTGAGCATACCATAAATGTTTGCATCTTCCTGTCTTGAGGAGATCTCCCTAAAACAGCCTTCCTTAGTAAAGCCCAACTTCTTTAGTAGGGTATTAGCCTTACTATTATCTACTGATGTATATGCTGATATTCTATGGCATCCTACCTGATTAAATGGGTAATCAAAGAATAACTTTAAGTTCCTCTTGGTGAAGCATCCTTTATCCTCAAATGCGCCTGAAAATACCATATCCTCAACACGCCAATCATAAAATATTGCTCCACCTACTATTTTCCCATCCTTAAAGAATCCATAAGTAGTACATTCAGTGAGGTTCTCTACCTCCGCTCGTTTACCTACCCACTCTGCTACCTTCTGATCTTGTCCAATCTGGAGTTCAATCATTATTAGTTCAGTAAGGTTTTCTTCTTTTGCTGTTCTTTCTCTTTATCTGACCAGAATTTTCTTTCAGATAGTAGAGTAGCCTGTGGATCTTCCTCGCCATCTTTAGTTGAGGTCTTGCCTACACGCTCTCTTGCAGCCGCTAAAGTTTCTTTATCCAACTCCTTGCGATCTACTGCTGGTGGAGGTGGTGCTGCTACTGGCATAAATGGTGCTGGTGCTGATTTACTTCCCATATCTAACTCCCTAATAAACTTTTAGTGCCTACTTCTGTATCGCCTAAAACTCCTTTACCGCCAGTCAATAGTGTGGCGTATCGACCCTTCTTTTTATTTTTAAGTAAAGCCCTTTTAGCCTCTGATGGAGCTTCCACCTCTGATGGAGCTTCCGCATCTTCT
>Ga0233431_1003821_pt1 | contig 17275 bp, 19 predicted proteins | sample SI_118_April2016_FD_179867 | JGI IMG/M metagenome (GOLD analysis project Ga0233431, IMG submission 179867) | Seawater microbial communities from Saanich Inlet, British Columbia, Canada - SI_118_April2016_200_MG | ecosystem: Environmental > Aquatic > Marine > Inlet | place: Canada: British... | reverse complement strand
ATGGCCTTGACCTTTAATCCTAAGATTTTTCAAGATATCGAAGAAAAGTACAGCACGTGGAAGAAAAAACTGAATCGGATTTTTTCCACCAGACCGGCACGGTTGGACCGGTTTTCCACGGTTTCAGACTGGGAAATCAATGATATGTATACCCCTGCCGACCTGAAAGACCAGGACTTTGACGCCGATATCGGATTCCCCGGGGACTACCCCTTTACACGGGGGGTGCAGCCATCCATGTATCGGGGGCGCCTCTGGACCATGCGCATGTTCGCGGGTCTGGGCAGCGCCATGGATACGAACCAGCGCTTTCATCTCCTGGTTCGTGAAGGCCAGACCGGTCTTTCCACCGCCTTTGACATGCCCACCCTGATGGGCTACGACTCGGATTCCCCAAAGGCCAGGGGAGAATGCGGTAAATGCGGCGTGGCCATCGATACGCTAAAAGATATGGAAGATCTGTTTGCCGGTCTTCCCATCGACCAGATCACCACCTCCATGACGATCAATCCACCCGCTGCCGTCGTCTGGGCCATGTATATCGCCATGGCGGAAAACCGCGGGATCGACCGAAAGATCCTGGGCGGTACCATTCAAAATGACATGCTGAAGGAATTTGTTGCTCAAAAAACCTTCATGTGTCCCCCCGAACCGTCCGTTCGCATTGTGACGGACACGGTGGAATTCGGGACCCGCCAGGTGCCCAGGTGGAACACCATCAGCATCAGCGGTTACCACATTCGGGAAGCCGGCTCCACGGCGGTGCAGGAGCTTGCCTTTACCCTGGCAGATGGCATCGCCTACACGGAAAAAGCTCTGGAACGGGGGTTGCACGTGGACGAGTTTGCTCCGCGATTCTCCTTCTTCTTCAACTCCCACCTGGATTTTTTCGAAGAGGTGGCCAAATTCCGGGCCGCCCGGCGCATGTGGGCCAGGATCATGAAGGATCGGTTTAAAGCGAAAGATCCGAGATCCTGGTGGATGCGGTTTCACACCCAGACCGCCGGGTGTTCCCTTACGGCCCAGCAGCCCTATAACAATGTGGTGAGAACGGCGCTCCAGGGTCTGGCGGCAGTAATGGGGGGCACCCAGTCTCTCCATACCAATTCCCTGGACGAAGTGCTGGCCATACCCACGGAGGAGGCCGCCACCATCGCGCTCCGGACCCAGCAGATTATCGCGGAGGAATCGGGCGTGGCCAATAGCATTGACCCGCTTGGGGGCTCTTATTTGGTGGAATCCCTCACCAACCGGATGGAAGAGGAGGCCTTCGAAATCATTCAGAAGATCGATGACATGGGGGGCATGCTGGCAGCCATCGAGCGGAATTATCCACAGCTGGAGATCGCAGATGCGGCCTATCACTATCAGAAACAGATCGACGATCGTGAGAAGACCGTTGTGGGGGTGAACAAGTACGCCATCGAGAAAGAAGATATCCCCGTGGAAGTGCTGGAAATCGACGAGGAACTGGAGACGCAGCAGATTGAAAAAACCAACCGGGTCAAAGAGAGTCGCGATAGCCAGGCCGTGACCCGATGCCTTGAAAGGGTAGGGGAGGCCTGTTCGGGGACTGAAAATGTAATGGAACATCTCATCGATGTGGTCAAAGCCGGCGCCACACTTCAGGAAGTCTGCGATGTTTTCAGGGATGTTTTTGGTTCCTACCGGGATCCGGGAATTTATTAAAACGGTGATTACTATGAGGGAATTATGAAACGGGAACGAAGAGTCAGGGTGATGGTTGCCAAGCCCGGATTGGATGGGCATGACCGGGGAGCGAGAATCATTGCGCGCGCCTATCGCGATGCAGGGTTTGAGGTGGTCTATACTGGGCTTCATCAGACGCCTGAAGAGATCGTGGAGGCAGCGATCCAGGAAGATGTGGATATGGTGGGGCTGTCGAGCCTGGCCGGTGCCCACAAGTATCTGCTCCAGGCGGTTGTGGATCTTCTGGGGGAAAAGGGCGCCGACGATATTGTGGTTTGCGGCGGCGGCATTATTCCCGATGACGATATTAAAAAACTCAAAGCGGGTGGGGTCAAAGAGATATTTACGCCGGGGACAACCTTGGATGAGATTGTCAGTTGGGTGCGTGAAAACGTAACGCCGAGAACATAAGGGCCGGGCTATGAATGATTTGGTTGAAAAAGTGACGAGCGGCGATGTGCGGACGGTGGCCCGTCTTATTCGCGATGTGGACGATGGTATGCCCGAGGTACGCGATGTCTTAAAGGCGCTTTACCCCCACACGGGAAAGGCTTACATCATTGGCATCACCGGCGCGCCGGGCGTAGGGAAGAGTACGCTGGTGGATCAGATGGTGGCCCATTTGAGAAAGCGGGGAAAAACCGTGGGGGTTCTGGCGGTGGATCCCACCAGCCCTTTCAGCGGGGGGGCGATTCTGGGGGATCGGGTCCGCATGCAGCGGCACAGCGTGGACCCGGAGGTCTTCATCCGATCCCTTGCCACCCGGGGACACTTCGGCGGGTTGACCCAGTCCACTCGAAGTGCCATAGACATTCTGGATGCCATGGGAAAAGACGTGATCCTGGTGGAAACTGTGGGGGTGGGGCAAGATGAAGTGGACGTGATGCGGAGCGTCCATAGCACGGTGATCGTGGTGATTCCCGGCATGGGAGACGGCATTCAGGCCCTTAAGGCGGGAATTTTGGAAGTAGGCGACATTTTTCTGATCAACAAAAGTGACCGTGACGGGGCCGATAAAACCCTCAACGAACTGCAGTTAATGATCGAGATGGATCAAAAGAAATTTGACAGGGGTTTTTGGAAGCCGCCCATCCTCAAGATAGAGGCCGTGTTTGATAAAGGGGTGGACGACTTTCTGGATGCGGTGGACCAGCATGCCCAATATCTGGAACAAACGGAGGGCGGCCTCAAATCCAGGCGAAGCCCGGACAAGGTGCGCCAGGAAATGGTGGATATGATTAAGGCCCGGCTGGTTGAGGAAGTGCTGGATAAACTGACGGAAAGCGGGGATTTTGATCACGCTGTGGATGCCATTGTGAAAGGGGACCTGGATCCCTATACCGCCTGTGAAAACCTGGTTTTCCCAGCCCTTGGGGGGCTTCCTGCCGAAGAATAGTCCATTTGGAAAAAGAGAGGTTTAGACTCAGCATTTTCTGGTGGATCCGTCAAGCCATCTTGATCCTTGTCGGCTGCTTGTTTCTTACTTTCGGGATTCTGATGTTGATTTCGGCCTATAAACTGAAGGATCCCTATTCCTTTATCATGGCTTTTTTTGCTTCTAATCTCATGATTCTCATCAGCGCTACTCTGGTTTTGGGCTTTGTTCTGCGAATGGTTAATGTCTACAGGCTATCCAAGAATAACGAAGGTTAATGAAAACGTCAGGAGGAATCCATGCCGATTGGAAAAAAAGACAAACCCATCGGGAAGCGGCTCATGAAGTTGAGGAAAGATAAAAAACTTACCCTCAAGCACTTGGCCAATGAAACGGGGCTTAAGCCCAAGTTTATCTCTCAGGTGGAAAAGGGCGAGGTGATACCCCCGGTTTCGGTGATCCTCCAGCTCTCGAAAGCGCTTGAAGTGGACTCGAGTATTTTGCTAAGGGAGGAAAAAAAACGCGCAGGCCTTAAATCTGCAGAAGGATATCAGAAGCGAACCGAGGCCTATAGTTATGAAACTCTGACGCCTGAAGCGAGGCATAAACGCCTGAAAGCCTTTAAGATATTGGTTGATCCCAAATCCGAACACAAGCCTGTGGGGTACCAGCATGTGGGAGAGGAATTCCAGTATGTGCTCAAGGGGAAAATCGAAGTGATGGTGGGTGAGAACAAAAACATTCTGGGTCCCGGGGACAGCCTCCATTTCGATTCTTCCATTGTCCACAAGCTGAAAAATATCAGTTCGGATACGGCGGAACTCCTGGTGGTACTCTATACGCCTTGATTCTTATGAGGGAGAAAAATGGCTTACCAACTCAATGAAGAACAGCGGATGATCCGTGCCATGGTCAGGGAGTTTGCCAGGGAGAGTGTTTTACCCACCGCCGCAGAAAGGGATGTAACCGGTGAATTCCCCGCCGATAATCTAAAAAAAATGGGCGAGCTGGGCCTGTTGGGCATGAATGCACCGGTGGAGTATAACGGCGCCGGGGTGGATACGGTCAGCTATTGTCTGGCCCTTCAGGAGATCGCCTATGCCTGTGCATCCACGGCAGTGATCATGTCGGTACACAATTCGGTTGCCTGTGGTCCCATTAACCTCTTCGGATCCGATTATCTGAGAGATAAATACCTAAAAAAACTCGCCTTAGGGGAAATGCTCGGCTCATTTGCTTTGACGGAACCGGGTGCCGGTTCTGATCCCGTAAGCCAGAAAACCAAGGCAGTGCGGGACGGCGACAGCTATATCATCAATGGCAACAAGATGTTCATTACCACGGGCAAAAATTCCCATTTAACTGTGGCCACGGCTTATACTGACCCGGATAAAAAACATCGCGGCATCAGCGCCTTTGTGGTGGAGAAAGGAACGCCCGGATTTTCCGTGGGCAAGGAAGAGAAAAAAATGGGGCTTCGCGCATCCGACACGGTGGAATTGATTTTTGAAGACTGTCGCGTTCCGGCGGAAAACCTTCTGGGTCAGGAAGGAGACGGGTTCCTGATTGCCATGACATCCCTTGACGGGGGCAGAATCGGTATTTCATCCCAGTCCCTGGGGGTGGCCCAGGCGTGTCTGGATGCGGCGGTGGGTTATGCCAAAGAAAGAGTCCAGTTCGGCAAGGCCATTAGCAATTTTCAGGGACTCCGGTGGATAATCGCCGATATGGCCACTCAGATTGAGGCAGCCAGGCTTCTGACCTTCAATGCCGCCGCCATGCGTGACAGGGGGGAGAACTACAGTGCGGCGGCCTCCATGGCCAAGGTGTTTGCCTCCGAGATGGCCAACAAAGTAGCCTACCAGGCCTTGCAGATTCACGGGGGGTATGGTTATATGCAGGAATACTCGGTTGAACGGTATTACCGGGATGCCCGGGTATTTACCCTTTACGAAGGAACCTCTGAAATCCAGAGGACCGTCATTGCGAAACACGTTATCGGAAAATAGGTTTTCTTTATATCTTGTTTCTCTCGTTCCCACGCTCCAGTGTGGGAACGTGTAAACTCAAAAACGTATAAAAGGAGGGGTTACATGTCCAAAGAAAGTGCAGCGGTTGCGATTTACAATAATCATACTGAAGCTGAAACCGCCATTAGGATGTTGGAAAAGGCCGGCGTTAACATGAAGAAACTGTCCATTCTGGGTAGGGACTATCATGCGGAAGAGAATGTGGTGGGCTACTACAATGCCGGGGATCGGATGAAATTCTGGGGCAAACTGGGTGCTTTCTGGGGCGGGATAATGGGGCTGCTGTTCGGGTCTGCCCTCTTTTTTGTTCCGGGTGTGGGGCACATCGTGGCTTTGGGACCGGTGGGTGGTATGATCCTGGGGGCACTTGAAAATGCCGTCATCGTAGGCGGTTTAAGCGCATTGGGAGCGGGCCTTTTCAGCATCGGCATTCCGAAAGACAGCGTGGTCAAGTATGAAACAGCGGTTAAAGCGGATAAATTCCTGGTTATCTTTCATGGCACCGAAGAAGAGGTAAAAGATGCCAGGGAAAGACTGCACGCCACCAACCCCGTTGAATCCGACGTCCATCTGGCCAGCGAACAGAAAAAAAAGAAGTAGGGGCAGAGACCTGTGTGTCTGCGTCAATGGTCAGCGATTCCTTTTCTGAGGAGAAAGCCATGAAAAATATGGAGGATTTACATTCAAGAATAACTATAAATCCTCGAATAATGGTTGGAAAGCCAACTATCCGGGGAATGAGAATTACCGTAGAGCAGATTCTCCGGGCGCTTTCGAGTGGCTTGTCCGAGCAGGAACTCCTTGAAGAATATCCAGAGCTTGAAAAAGAGGATTTTCAGGCGGTATTCGCATATGTGACTGAACTGGTGGAAGAAGAGAAGGTTTATCCTGTTCGAGTTTCAGCATGATTTCATCAACCGAAATGAGATTTTTGATTGATGTTGGCGTAGGCATGGTAATCGAGAAGTATTTTCGGGGAGAAGGTTATGATACGAAAGCTGTGAGAGAAATTGATCCCCGTATGGAGGATGAGGAGATTATCCGCACCGCCGTCTTGGAAAACCGCATGGTTGTGACCATGGACAAGGATTTCGGAGAGCTGGTTTACCATTCTTTAATGGTACATTGCGGCGTTCTGTTGCTGAGGCTGGAAAACGCAAACGGCCCAGAAAAATTGCAGGTTGTTAAGCATATTATGAAGAATTATGGCTCTCAGATAAGAAACTGCTTCTGCGTGTTCCAGAACGACAAATTTCGGATCAGGAGAATAAACCACTGAATGTCCCCGGTTATTTTACGAAGGCGGTATGGCGCAGCACACCCATGCCGCCTTTTTTTCTAACCCCGGGTGTTTCCACACAGGGCGGACACGCGGGTCCGCCCCTACGGGCATATTGCGTATCAAAAGATTCCGAGGGTAGGGGCAGACCTGTGTGTCTGCCCTGTTATCGTGCAATACCGGTATGTTTCAATACCCCCATACCCCCTTTTTTTTCAATGAGCGCCATTTCTTCAGGGTTGCGCGCCAGCAGGGCCCCGGCAAACCCAAGTGCATTGACGGATATGGATTCAAAAAATTCCTTTGATCGGGGGACCAGCAGCATCCAACGGCGGGTAAAAAGCATATTGTAAGGGCCTGACTGGAGAGTCTCTTCCCGTTCGGTGAACGGGTTCATTCCCACCTGTTGAAGCATGAGGCGATACATCTGATAAAGTGCCTGGGCCGCCATGCCATGGGGAATATCCACAATGGATGAAAAACGCTTGAAGGCATGAACAAAGGGAATCCCGGGGACCATGCCCGGGGTCTTCGGTGGTTGTTCGAACAGGCTTTCCATGGGGACTTCCCGTCCGGTTGATGCCATGGGGAGTGGGATCAACTGAAGGTGTTTGTGGTCCTGACTGGCGCCCGCAATTTCTCCACCATTATAAAAGGCAAGACCCTCAAATTCCGTCATGCAACGCCATATGGCTTGGAAGTCCCGAACCGTAAGAAGGGTTTCCTGGTGCTCAAATGTGTTTGTGACAATGAGCAGATGGTGCTCGATCACATTGAATTTATTGAGCAGGCACAGGTGGGTATTCGAAATATCCGCCACAAACATATCCTTTTCATAGGGCAGGAAAGGATTGGATTTTTCTTTCTTTTCCTTACTTTTTTCCGCCTGCAGGATTTTGTCCGCTTCTTTTCGGGCAAGGCTTTCCACCACCCGGACCTGGAAATCGACCCCGTCGTCTGCCAGGACCCTCCCTTCCGTTTTGATGGGTTTCAGTGCGCCATGTTCCAATGCCGCCCCGGTTGTCTCCAGGATTCGGTCCCACAGGGTCCCTTTTTCAAAGGATGAAAGATTCGTTTTTGTGTTCATTTTTTCCGTATGCTTTCCGGTAAAATCGCCATTTCCGGCCATTCTTCAGGAATAATCTGGCCTGATTTTTCGTGGGTCTTTTCTTTTAACGCCGCCAGTTTGGGACGTCTGAATTCATGTCGCGGTGTTTTGGGTATCCTGCCGCTCAGGATTGATTCGGACCGAAGCCGCCGGCCGAGGGTGCGCTCCATGAGGGTCCCCATTTCCAGCAGCCGGTCAATATCAATGGTGCCCACATCGATACCCATCTCGTCAAGCATGACGCACAGATCTTCAATGCTCACCAGACCCACCACGTTGGGGTCCTTATAATAGTAGGCTCCCGTACCGGGCACCGGTGTTCGGTCCACGAAATTGGCGGGCTGGCCGCCCGTCCCCCCGAGAGCCCCTTCAAAAATCTGTACCCCTGCCTGAAGGGCGGCGAGAGCATTGGCCAGACCCCAGCCCCGGGTTACATGGAAGTGGCCCACGTGAAGATCCGGATTGGGAATCTGATCCAGCACCATGGAGAAATACCGGTAAACCTGATCAGGTGGGGCACTTCCGTCATGGTCCGCATGCTCGATATCATGGGCCCCGATGCTCAGCCACCGCTTGGTGAACTCAACAGCATCCTCCAACTGCGTGGGGCCGCAAATAGGGCTACCCCAGATGGTGCTGACGGTACCGCACATTTTGATGCCCGCATCTCTGCATTTACGGATACAGCGCTCGGCTTCCCGCCAGTACTGGGGTAGTGTGGTACCGCTGTTGGCAAAATGGTGCTCTTCATCCGTGGACACCATCATGAGCACACGGTCCGGTCCACGACCCTGCTCTTTGAGTCTAATGGCCCGGTCCACGGCTGCTTCCCGAATGGTCACGGCGGTCCATTCGATTTGGGAAGGATCAATATTCCGTTTGGCCAGCCTCTTATGGAAAATATCCGATCGAATCCCCTCAAGTAACGCCTCAGCATCCCGGAACTGGGGCATGATGCGGGCATTTCCCAGGTTGGTAACCTCCATGCGTCGAACCCCGGCAAAAGCCAGTTCCTGCAAGTAGTATATTTTGGCTTCTGTGGGGATAAATATTTCTTCATGTTGAAATCCATCGCGGATGGTGATGTCTCCCACGTGCACCTTTTTCGGCATTCTGGGATGTTTGCTGAACATGTCGTGGTTGTTCATTTGGTTTCCTCTTCTCTAAAATCCGGAACCCGCTGTTCCAGCATGGCGGTTAAGCCTTCAATAAATTTCGGGTCCCTGTAAAGGGTTGCATCCGCCTTCAGTTCTTCGTGAACAAAACGTTCCTCATCATAAGTTGAGATCTCAAGGGAATTGAGCAGTCTTTCCAGTGCACCTATGGATTGGGGCGCCAGGGGCCGACCCAGTCGCTTGATTTCCTTCTGAACATCTCGCAGGGACCGGTTCCGAATGTGGGCATAATTATCGGGGTTGGTCCTGGAAGCCACTTCTCCGGCAATGTCCTTTCGGGATGCCAGAGATTTGCGGTGTTTCTCTTTAATGGTGGGAATGTTGGCTTTTTCACAGGTTGCCAGTTCCAATGCTCGGGGGAGCAAAATAAGTCCGGTGTTGTAATCGTGTCCTTCAAGCATCAATTGATAGTCTTGATTGTTGCCATTGATTTTCTTTGGAAAAGGAAGATTAACGGTTGCCACATCATTGTAAATACCAATTTCTTTGAGCTTTTCGGCGTAAACAACCCGTGCGGTTTTGGTCATGTATTCAGCGTTTTCAAGTCCCGCTTTGGTCAAAACTCTGGCCATACCTGCCCAGCCCGGGATAATACCGATCATGGCCTCGCTGAAACACATGCCGCTTCTGGAATCGCCCACCAAAACATCACACATGAGTTGAATTTCAGCGGAGCCCCCGAACCGAAGTCCCCCTCCGCAGACACCCAACACCCGGGCGTTCCGGGCAATTGTTCTAATTTTATCGTAGAGAATGATCCCTTTTTTAAGACGGGCTTCTCCCCAACTGAACAATTTATCCATTTCGTAGACAGAGGCACCCGATAAACGCATTTCTTCTTTTTCCCGGAGGCTTTCCTGAAGTTTCCCCAGGCTCTCTTTCAGGTCCCCCCCCGTGTGAACCGGATCATTGGGGCCATAGAGAATGAAATAGTTCAGATGTTTCAATTCCCCCATAACACGGTCCAGGGCTTCATGAAACGCATAAAGTGCTGTGGTCCCGATCTGATGCACCGGAGGATTATGATAATACAGGATGGCTCCTTCGATCCCTTTGTATTCAATCGCATCAATGGCCAGATAGGCGTTATCCCTGCTCCACTCATAAATGATGCCGTTATTTTCATAACCATGGATGACATCGGCGCTTCTCACCAGCTTACCAAACGCTTTCAAGTATGAACTCCTTATGAATCATATCTTTTCCGTTGACCCTACACTAAGCGCCACGCCGGCCAGTGGATCAAATCAGCGTTTTGATTCTCATATCCGGATGGTTTTGTCAATGTTTGAAAAGCAGCTGATTTATCTGGTATGATTTTCGTTTGAGGGTATCGTGGTAATTTGTCGTTGACAAGAAGTCGTAATAATTATACATTGTTTATACGATGAATTTCAGAAAACCCTCAGGAGGCTTTGGCCATGGAGTCGATTCTCAGGAAATGGGGCAACAGCATCGGGCTTAGAATTCCCACAGGGCTTTTGGCCGAACTACAGTTGGCTGAAAACTCGGCTGTTGATCTCACTGTTGAAGACGGCAGGCTTATTGTGGCGCCCATGCAGCAGAAAAGAAAATGGAAATACTCGCTTGTGGAGTTGCTTGAAGGCGTCACAACGGAAAACATCCATACAGAAACAGATTGGGGAGCGCCCTCTGGAAAGGAAGTCTGGTGAGTCAACAAAACTTTTTACCGAAACGGGGTCATGTGATCAGGCTCGGTTTCGATCCGGTAATGGGCCATGGGCAGGGAGGGCATCGGCCTGCACTTGTACTCTCTGCTGATGATTATAATCGGATCGTGGGTCTTTCAATCGTGGTCCCAATTACCCTTCAGGTGAAAGGCTATCCCTTTGAGGTCCAAATACCCCAACGGCACAAGGTTAAAGGGGTGATCCTTGCCGACCATGTGAAATGCATCGACTGGCGAATAAGAGGGGTGACGTATTTTGACACTCTGCCCGCCCAGGTGCTTGAAGAGGTAGAAGAAAAACTTGGTCCACTGATTTTTGGATGACGGTTTTTCCTCGAGGCCATTTGGAAAATGATATATTTACATAACATTGTCTTTATGTTTATCGGAATGTCATGGAGATAGAAAAGCTCAAAAAAGAACTCCGTACAGCCCGGAGGAAAATTTCGGACATGGCCACGCTGGATGAGTTGACCGGCCTTTTCAATCGTCGGTACTTCATGGAAGCCTTGGATCGGGAACGGGCGCGGGCCGAACGGCATGGCAAAGACCTTTCCCTTTGTATGATGGATTTGGATTTCTTAAAACGCGTTAATGATAAGCTGGGGCATAAGGCAGGTGATCTCGTTCTGGCGGATATGGGCAGAATTATCAGGGAATGGTCACGACAGACTGATCTGCCCTGCCGGTACGGAGGTGAGGAATTTGCAGTGATCCTTCCGGAAACCGCGCTTGAAGGGGCGAGTGTTGCCTGTGAAAGATTGCGTCAGTTGGTGGGGGAAAACCGGGTGCAATGGCGGACCGGTCCCATCCAAATTACCATTAGCATCGGCGTCACCCAGAACAGAACCGGTGTTAAAGATTCAATTCGGAATCTGATTGACCGGGCGGATGAGGCGCTGCATCGGGCCAAAGAGGCCGGCCGCAACCGGGTAAAGACCGTAAGTGGCGATTGACGAAACTTTTGGGCGAATCCCAGTCGGATGACGCAAGGGTCTTTCCCCGCCGGTCCATTAGATAGCAGACATCCAGGTCAAAGACTTTCCTCAAATGCACCAGCAATCAGAATAGATTAATTTCCTGCCAGAAGTTGAACAGCCCGCTGATGTTCCATTCCCCTGGTTTTAGGGTCTCGGCGTGTTCACTTTCAAAACGCCAAAACAGTTTTTACGGCATTCGTGAAACGGAAAAAACATTCTGTTTTTTTCCTTATATCCCACCCTTCATACGAGGTAAACATCGTTTTTCTCAATCCCTTTGTAATTTCAAGCTGTACACCTCTACCGCTGATGCATCGGTTGCACAAATTTTCGGGATTTTCACCCCTCAAAGCCGGCCTTTCACTGATTTCAGCGTTAAACCCGGACTGACAGAGGGACTGGCGTATCCGAGATTTAAGTTCACTGTGCCGGCCCCCAACATGAACAATCGACGCTTCCCCGCGGCAACCGTGTATGGTAACGACCGTTTGTGCGGCCAGGGTGATTTTCAGCGCGTCCGGCACATCAAACCGAGTGCTCGTAATATGCAAGATTCGATTCCCGGTTTTCTTGATGCCCTTAAAAGCCCAGAAAGTGTGGTCCGGATCGGCGATAGATTGAGCTATGGGGTCTGTGCCAAATTCTATGCCACCGCCGTGAGGGGCTATTACGGCAACGGAAGAGACTCCTTTCCTCAAGTCAATGTGGTAATCCTCACCAAAGGTTTCATGTTGCTGAAGTTCGGCAAAACAACGGTATCGATCCAAGGGAGCGCCTTTCAAAGGGGGATATCCGCTTAAAGCAAAAAAATCCATCAGAGGTTATTAAACCGTATTTTCCTCAAGTTCCCCTGCGACCCAAAGCGTATTTCCCCTGTTTGCCTGCAAAAGGCATGATCAGCAGCCGGGGCAGGGTGACTTCGGCGGTATTTCTGAACTGCCTTAACCCGATGGTCATTTCCAGGTGGCCGTCTTTGGGTTGAGCGACGTAAGTACCGAAAATTCGATCCCACCAGGACAGGTTGAAGCCGAAGTTGCTGTTGGTTTCCCTGGGATATATGGAGTGATGCACCCGGTGCATGTCCGGGGTGACCACCAGGAACCTGAGGATTCGGTCGAAACCGGATGGCAACTTCACATTGCCGTGATTAAACATGGCCATGCCGTTTAAGATTACTTCAAAGGCCACCACCGCACTCACCGGGGGCCCCAGCACCGCCACCGTAGACATTTTGATGAGCATGGAGATGATGATTTCAATGGGGTGGAACCGCAGGCCCGTGGTCACGTCATAGTCCAGGTCCGCATGGTGTACCATGTGGAGCCGCCACAGCAGGGGCACCGCATGGAACATCAGATGCTGAAGATAAACCACCATATCGAGCAGAATGATGGAAAGGATAAATGACACCCAGTCGGGCAGATCATAAAGATTGAGGAGACCCCAACCCTGTTCCCTGGCTTTAATGGCGATCGCCACCGCCAGCACTGGGAAAAGAAGACGCACCACAAGGGGATTGAGTATGGTCAGTCCCAGATTCCATGTCCAGCGGATCGCTTTGGAGGTGGTTTTTTTTCGTCTGGGCGCAATAATCTCCCATAAAGCCATCACCAGGAAAATACCCAGAAAAAAACTCAGTCGGATAATGGCTACTTTTTCCATGGGGTTAAGGTCCTTTCATTTCCTTTTCTTCATCTATTGCCGCTGGAGATTTCCGATGATGCTCTCCCATAGATTTGAAAGGGATGGCCCTGCTTTTTCAGCAGTTGCGATGACCGCATCAATGGATGTCTCCTCCATGCAGTCCGGCAGGTTCATGTTGGTAATAACGACGATGCCCAGAATTTTCAGCCCACTGTGGACGCCCACAATGGCCTGGCTGACCGTTGACATGCCCACCGCATCAGCGCCCATCATTCTTAAGAATCGTGTTTCAGCAGGTGTCTCAAGGGAAGGGCCCAGGACACCCACATAGACACCTTGACGCAGGGGAATTTTTTGTTCAAGCGCCACGCTACCCGCCAGGCGAACAAGGTCGGGGTCATAAACACGGGTCATGTCGGGAAACCGGGGGCCGAAATCATCCAGATTCCGCCCGACCAGCGGATTCACTCCCTTCAAATTGATGTGGTCGGTGACAACCATTAGGTCCCCCGCCTCAAACTGTGGATTCAAGCCCCCTGCTGCACTCGACATAAACAGGTATTTTGCCCCGAGCATGGCCATGACCCTGACAGGAAATGTCACCTCCGTTGGTGAATAACCCTCATAAAGGTGGAACCGGCCTTCAAGGGCCAGCACGTATTTCCCAGCGATTCTGCCACCCACCAGGTTTCCCTGATGCCCCTCGACCGTTGAGGTCGGAAAATTGGGGATCTTTTCAAATGGCACGCGAAAATCAACGGAGATTTTTTCGGTAAGGGTTCCCAATCCCGTACCGGTGATCATGCCGATCTCCGGTGCTTTTTTCATCAGCGAAGAGAGAAACGCAACTGTTTCTTTTATCTCACGGTGCATGCAATGCCTCCTGAAGTTTTTGTTTTCTGGTTTATGACAGGTTCAGCCTAAAGTCAACGTTTCAAAGTGATCACATGACCTAGTAGAAGATAGAATAATAGAGGACACCAGCATAAAGAATGCAAAAATCAACCGTGCCAGGTGTGGCAAAAAGGACACCCCTTCAAACATTTATTGTAGCCGAGAAACCCCACTGTATTGATTGATTTCCTAACATTACTCGCATTTATTATCAGGTTCAACATTACAAAATACAATTATTTTACCTTTGGACATTGAAAAAATCAAACCATTGCATATATTTATAACCAAATGTTTTTTGCTCTTTACTTAGCATGTCATGGGCAAACCTAAAATGACGTAAATTATGGCATGTATTTTGCTTAAGAAAACCCGTTTAATATATGATGGATGTTCACATCTTCTCCAGCACAGGAGGTTAACCATGGAGGAAAGCTCAATATCATGGCCTTTTTCAGGCCCTGGTATCCACAACCCATATTTTAGGGTGATTTGTCTATTGTTTGTTTTCAGTCTTGTTCTTATGATCAATGCACAATCCGCTCCCGGGGCAGGCCCGGAAAAGGCATCTCCGTCGAAATCCCACAAAATCCCCCATCTCAAATCCCTGACGAGTGCCGGTATTGCCATCACTCCGGTTCGAAAAAGCAAATCTGATCGGTTTAACCCGATGATCACCAGCGCTGCTGACCGCTACGAGGTGGATCCTGCTCTGATTAAGGCCGTTATTATGGCTGAGTCCGCATACAACCCGAAGGCTGTCTCAAAACAGGGGGCAAAAGGTCTGATGCAACTCATGCCTAGAACAGCCCGTGCCCTGGGCGTGAAAAACGCTTTCAATCCGGCCCATAACATCAATGGCGGTGTCAAATACTTAAGACAGCTTCTGGATACCTTTAACGATAACGCTAAACTGGCGCTGGCGGCCTATAATGCAGGGACCAGCAAGGTAAAGCGGCACGGGGGAGTCCCGCCCATAAAGGCCACCCGGAATTACGTTAAAAAGGTTTTCGCTTATTATCATCACTACAAAGCTGAGATGGTCTGAAAGACAATAAAGGTCTGATGTTTGTGCTCTGTGGCATGGGGATATCAAGAAGATATCCTCACGCCATCATATTTCCGCCATAAGAATTGGCAGCGAGATTGCCGTATGCCTCTGTTCAATTTCCTTTATATCCCATTCTTACCGTTTATACTTTTTTTGCCCTTGACCTGTTTCTTGCATTTAATATAAGAATACGGCGAACCTGACGATCTAAAAGGAAGAACAAAATAATGAAACAGATCATAGAAGACCTTAAAAACCCAGACGCCCTCCCTGAAAAAACGGCTAAAGTGGATGTGGTTCAAACTCATATTTCCGTTGTGTTTGTAGCAGATTCATTTGTCTACAAGATTAAGAAGCCCGTAGATTTCGGTTTTTTGGATTTTTCAACCCTTGAAAAACGAAAGCACTATTGTCACCAGGAAGTGACCCTCAACCGGAGATTGGCTAGGGACCTCTATGTGGATGTTCTTCCCGTATCCCTGGTGATGGGAAAATATACCTTGATAGGGCAGGGCGGTGAACCCGTTGAATACGCTGTCAAAATGAAGCGAATTCCGGATGACCGCTTGATGAAATCCCTTTTTGAAGCGGGGAAAGTTACGCCTGAACATCTGGTTGAAATTGCAAAAGTCCTTTCGGAATTTCATTCCGGAGCCAGAACCAGTTCGGAAATTGCGCAATACGCAGAACCGGAAAAATTCAAAATTAATACGGATGAAAACTTTCAACAGGTCCAAGGCCATTGCGGGTTAACCATTTCAAAACAACAGTTTCGGGATATACAGGCATATACGAACGATTTCTATAAAACCCACCGGAATCTTTTTTTCAAAAGAATCGACGATGGGCGGATCAGGGATTGTCACGGTGACCTTCACATGGAGCATGTCTGTCTGATGACAGGCTTACCCATTATCGATTGCATTGAATTCAACGAACGGTTTCGATACAGCGATGCCATTGCGGATATAGCATTTTTGTTGATGGATTTGGAATTCCACGGGGGGATGGACGACGCCCGAGTTCTCTGGAATCATTACAAGGATCTTTCAAAAGAGGCGCATGTGGACCATCTGCTCAAGTTTTACAAGGTTTACAGGGCTTTTGTTCGCGGTAAAGTGAATGGGTTTCAAATTGATGACCCTGCCATTGGTGACGGGGAAAAAGCAGAGGCCATCCGGCGTGCAAAGTCCTACTTCAACCTGGCCCATGGCTATATTTCCTGAGCATGCTCCTTTTTTATATATGATATCGCTTTAAATTATGTGTTGAAAAACTTGTTATTACTATTATTATCAATTTTTAGAAACCAATCTGGAGCCATATGATGAAGGAAGCATTTGTCGATTTTATGAAAAGAGAATTGGAACAGGGTACCGTATTGATCGCATGCGGCCTTCCCGCATCCTACAAAACGGAAACCACGGAAGTCATTGCTGAGCTGAAGGGGTACCGCATATTGAGATCAGACCTCATTCGGCTTGAGGTGCTCAAAAATGAGGATATCTTTGATGAAAAGGTGGCTTCCAGCATGAAAAAACGAACCCTTGTCTATGACGAAATGTTCAGAATGGCGGATGAGGCGGCCGGAAAAGGGGAGGGCATAATCCTGGATGCCACATTTGTGACCCAGTCACTGAGGCGGCGCGCCGCAAAGGTCGCCGCGGATCATGGCAAAACCCTGGTGATTCAACAGACCCAGTGCCCCAAGGCGGTCTCACTGGACCGCATTTCAAAACGAACCAAAGAAAACTATGAGTCCAATGCGCTGACAGAACAGGCCTATACCAATAATGTGAATAAATTTGAACCTGTTGATTTGGACGATTTAAAACAACGGCACCCGGAGTTGAAGGTAGTCCACCTGCTGGTCGATACCACCTCAAATTTGACCGATGAGTGGATTGTGATTAACAAGGAAACAGTATAAAGGTTCTTCATGTCGTCAAAATCTGTTGGGATTATTTACAAACATCATCACGAACCGGCAAGAAAAGAAGCGCTGAAGCTGGAGACCTGGTTTGGGAATCGCGGCATCACAGTATTTTGCCTGGAAATGACGGCTGAGATAGCAGAAGGGGGCGTTTTCCGGAAAAATCTGGCCATTCCAAAGGATGTAGACTGGGTTGTGGTTCTGGGTGGGGACGGCACCCTATTGGGAGCGGCTCGCCAGGTGGGGAGATATGGTGCGCCGATTCTGGGAGTTAACCTGGGAGGCCTGGGGTTCCTGACCTGTATCCCGTTGGAACAGCTTTATTCTGCGGTTGAGACCATGGTGGGCGGAGGCCTTCAAGTGGAAAGCCGAATGATGCTTGAAACAAAAGTCTTGAGAGACGAAA
>Ga0233431_1003819_pt1 | contig 17280 bp, 16 predicted proteins | sample SI_118_April2016_FD_179867 | JGI IMG/M metagenome (GOLD analysis project Ga0233431, IMG submission 179867) | Seawater microbial communities from Saanich Inlet, British Columbia, Canada - SI_118_April2016_200_MG | ecosystem: Environmental > Aquatic > Marine > Inlet | place: Canada: British... | reverse complement strand
TAAATATTTTTCTAAAATTGTGAACAAACAATTAAAAACTGAGAAAATCACAGAACCCTTAATCAATGCCAAATTACCGCGTTTAATTTCAGTCAAACCAATTAAACAGGTTAGACGGTTAAAAGTTATGTTCAAGATACCGTCACAAACACCCCACCTTAAATATAAACCAAGACAGGTTATCTCAAGTTTAATTGGTGATGAGGGACCCGGTAGTTTATTATCCTATCTTAAAAGTCAGGGATGGGTAACAGGTCTGACATCCGGAACCGGTATGAAGACCCATGATCATGCCTTATATGAAATCGGCATCGGATTAACGAAAAACGGGGTTAATCACGTCAACGATATTATGGAGTCAATGTTTTCATATATCAATTTGATTCAAGCGGATCAAAACCGGCAACGCTATTACAGAGAAATGGCAAAACTAGCAGCGGTTGAGTTTCAGTTTCAGGAAAAAACAGAACCGATCTGGTATGTGAAAAAATTAGCTTCTAATCTGCAATTGGTGGATGTTGAAGATGTATTAACCCTTCCGTGGGCTTATGAAAAATACCGCCTGGATCTCGAAAATAACATCTTGCAATATTTAAAACCGGAGTTTATGCAACTCGTTTTGATTGCTGAAACCGTTAAAACAAATTTAAAGGAAAAATGGTACCAGACAGAATATGCCATCAATAAAATAGACGATAAAGTTATTTATCGCTGGAACCATCCTAAACAGATCACACAATTAAAACTCCCTCCAACCAATCCTTTTATTCCTGACAAAATCGTATTAAAGGATGAACCACTCGGTGACGAGACCCCCATTTTATTGAAACAGACACCTAAAGTTAAAATCTGGTATAAACATGATAACACCTTTAATATTCCAAAAGGAAATTTAAGGATTTCAATCACAACCTCAAAGGCTTACACCACTGTCAAAAATGCCATAAAAACAAAACTTTTTACAAGGTTACTACAGGAAAACCTGAATGAGTATGCATACCCGGCGGCCTCAGCCGGTCTTCGATATTCATTATTTGGAACTACCACCGGGCTAATATTAAACATCAGTGGCTATGCTGAAAACATGGGTCTGCTTTTAAGTAAAGTTTTAGATGGGTTCAATCATTTTAATTTTGAACCGTCGAAATTTGAAATCATTAAAGAACAGATGTTGAATCAACGACTCAATCAAAAACGTGCGCAAGCCTATCGCCGGACGATGTATGAAAACCTGTATTTACTGTCTAAATCTTTCTGGCATTTTGATGAATATATCAGCGAGCTACCAAATATAACCGCCGAGGCAGTTAAATCATTCGTCCCTGAACTGATGAAAAACTTTAATATCGAAATACTAGCCCATGGTAATTTTTCGATCAGTGAAATCAGAAATATGGGTAAAATCATTGAAAAAGGTCTGAATATAGAAGGCGCTGAAGTCAATCAGGATTTACAGGAAAACACCATGCAATTGAAACCGGGGCAAAAACTGGTTTATGGATTCGAGGCGAGTGATATTAATTCAGCTTTACAATGTTATTATCAGGCAGACAAACAAAATGAAAAGCAAACAGTCGCACTGGAGGTTATCGGAAAAATATTGGAAAAACCTTTTTATCATCAACTACGGACCATCGATCAACTAGGATATTTGGTATCACTATCCCCTTATCCATTAAACAGGGTAGATGGATTTATTTTTTTAATTCAATCCGGCGAAAAAGACCCCGTTTTTTTACAAAAACGAGTGGATCGCTTTCTGGCAGAAAACACCCAGTTAATTAACCAAATCAGTCAATCCGATCTGGACCAGATTATTAAAACATTGATTGAAAACAAACTGGAACCACCAAAAAATTTAAATGAAGAAACCAAAAAGTACTGGCATATTATCACGTCCCGGGAGTATGATTTTTCGATACATCTTAAAGAAGTAGCCGTGTTAAAAACCTTAAAACGTGAAGACATCGTTCAGGTCTTTAACCGGTTTTTTTTAAATCCGAAACAGGCAAAGCGAATCAGTATTCAAGCCTGGGGTAAAAATCACCAATCTAATATTCAAAAAGAAAATTGGATCTCAAATATAACCAAATTTAGAGAAAGCATGGATTATTATCCGAATCCAGCGGGAGAAATTACATCACAACTTTTACAAAAATAAAAAATGAACCCAGACAAAAAAGATGTTAATAAAGAGATCAATGAGCGATTAATGCAGGCATTCAAAGCGGTCATTGACCAACAGATCACCGAAAACGACCCCCCGGAAACCGTGGAAACATATGAACGCTTAATTGAAGAAGGATTTACGGTTGAAGAGAGTTACAACTTAATTGCTCAGGTTATTGGTATGGAGGTCGCTGAAGAAATCGCAGGGGAAACCGGAATTAATATGGATCGATTTAAGGTAGCTTTATCAACCCTTCCCGAACCATTTGCAAAATCCAGGATTACTGATGATGAAGATGAAAAGTAGAAAAACTTCAATGAACCTGAGAAATGTTCAATACCATTAATTTACTGATAATAGTACTTATTGCATTTTTTGATTTATTGTTTCTGATGATTATTTCCAGTGGAACTGGTATTTTAGTCGTTCTTACCACGCAAATAATCACCGCTGGAATAGGGCTTTATTTTTTAAAAAGCCTGGACTTCAATTTATTTTTTTATATCGAAGCCAGATTTAAAAATAAAGAACCCATTATTAAAGAACTCTGGGAGGAGTTTATCTTACTTAGTGGCGCCTGCTTATTAATTATACCAGGATTTTTATCTGATATTATCGGCCTTTTGGCACTCATAGCTGATACCAGAAAATTAATCTGTGACTTCATAGACCATCATTAAGGAATGCATTGAATTTGATTATCAAAAAAATTCTGGTTAAATCCACTCATTTTATCCTATCCCTGGTTTTTTTATGGGGAGTCATCCCCGGAGAAATTATTTTCGCACAAGATGGTCTTGATCAGGAAATTAAAGACCTGGAAGCATTTGCCAAAGTTTATCAATTGATCCAGGCAAAATATTACAAATCTGTTTCCAGAAGGCATTTAATTGAGGCAGCCATCCAGGGAATGATCGATTCATTGGACCAACACACCCAGGCTCTGAATAGAAAATCAATGTCCCTGCTGGAAAAACAATCCATCGGGAACTACAACGGCATCGGTGTTACATTGGGGTATCAGGATTTTAAATATATCGTTCTATCAGTTGTTCCGGATTCTCCGGCCGATATTTCAGGATTAAAACCAGATGATGTGATCATACAAATTAACGGCATCATTATTAAACCAAACCAAAGTGGTCTTATTGACCAAGCATTAATGGAAAATACAGACCAACCTGTCCGAATTCATTTTTATCACCCCCATCAGCCGCAAAATGTCATTAAAGTTAATATTAATAGAGCATCCATTCGACTTCATTCAACAGAACTCATTCGACACACTGCTGATGTTTTAATTATAAAAATTAAAGAATTTCAAAAGCATACCGTTACTGAAATTCTTAAAGGTCTCCAAAATCAAAACTTTACAACCATTATTATTGATCTCAGAAATAACCCCGGCGGATTGTTGCTATCAGCCATTGAAACCACACAAATTTTTTTAGGCCAGGGGAACTTGGTAGAAGTCAGAGATAAAAATGACAAACTTGTTGAAAAGTATGTTTCCAGAAATAGAAAAACCGATCCAAACCTTAAACTTTACGTATTGCTGAATAACCGGTCTGCCAGTGCTGCAGAAATTCTGGCTGGGGCCTTAAAAGACAGGGAAGTCGGGACAATAATTGGTGAGCAATCTTACGGCAAAGGAACCGTACAAACCATTTACCCGATTCATGATGATCTGTATATAAAACTCACAACAGCCAGTTACTATACCGCTTCCGGAATTAGTTTTGATGGAATAGGGGTTACTCCACACTTTAAGATAAAAGATACTGACGCAGAATTATACTCTAAAAAAGATCTTATTTTTCAGAAGGCTTTAGCCCTTTCCAGAGAAAAACCTTCTAAAAATTAATGATTGGCACTTAATCTTCATCAAGCTTAAAGGTGAGCAACTCTTTGAATTGTTCTAGCAATTGTCCGGCGGGCTCAGCTGCAGCAGGGGTTTCACATTTTTTTTCAATTTCAAGCGCCAGGCCGCTTGGCTGCATTAGTCCATAATTAGCCGTAGATCCTTTTATATCATGCGCAATTGATTTAATCTGAGCGACATCATTAGTTTCAATTGCATTTAGAATTAATTGTGCTTTATTCAGGCAATCTTCCAACACATCAACAATCATTTCCTGCAAATCTTCAATATCCAAGCCCATCCGATCGGCAGCTTCGTTCATATCTTTTATCACACTGTCTCTTGAAAAAAAGCTCATATCCCCTCAAATTGTATGTTTATTTTAAATTAATTAATTTAATTTCCGTAAATTATCTCTGTACTCTATTACAAAATAATGATTATTGAAACCGAAAATTTGGTTCACTCCATGAAGTGACAATAAAATTTGTTTTAGTCTAAATTTTGAGCAACTTTGACTAAATATTCTTTGCTTTTAAATCGATATTTTAGATAGGTTCGACTGATTTTAATAATAATCATTTTACCCAAAATATCCGATTCACTGACGATCACTTGTTTATTATTGAATTGAACCACACCATGGTATTTTCCTGATATTTGAAGATAACCCAAATATTTGATAGCGGGAGCTCGCTCTTTATTAAGATTAACAACTGGAACTACTTGTTGCAATCGAGAGGCAAACGGATTGGCATTTATAAATGCGGGATTCAATAGTAATAAGAACCAGACCATTAATAAGCCGAATAGCAAGTTTTTCATAATTTAAAATAACCAAACTTCAGGTTAGCCGAAATAATCGGTGCTTGTTTTTCAGGTTCCATATTTGTTAATTCAAATTCCAGTAGTAAGGTCGGTAATTCATCTGATGACAATAATTTTAAATATTTTAATAAAGCTTCATACCGACCGATTAAATTTTGTTGAATCACTTCATAATGATAGATCTCTGTTTCCTTATTAGATTCAACAATTTGAGATTTCAATTCCAATTTAAGTTGCCTTTGGTTTAATCTCAAATATGATTCAAAAGCACCCGGTTTAACTTTTAACCACCGTTGTTTTAAAGCTAAATACTGTTTTTCAAGATCTGCGTAGCGCTGAATATGATATTTCTGATAATGTTTGTATTTTTCCAAGTGATTGAATTGTTGTTGCATTTCATCAGTTTTAGCTTGATAATATTGGTTTTTCTCAATCAGCGGTATCACTATTCCAAACATAATAAATCCATTTATCAAAACCAGCGAACTGATCATATGCCATTTCTTAATTAACATCCGTTTCATATTTCTTTTGATCAATTAAGATTGTAATTCGATTAACGGGATGATTATTTAGATTTGATTTCTCATTGGCAATCAGACTGGACTGCCCAATATTAGCATCGATGATATCAAGCAAGGATGTAACCTCCGTTTTTTCCCGATCAAATAATACTAATTTTATATTTTCAGATGTGACTGAATACTGGATCAACCACACCGATTCCGGTAATATGTGATCAATCTTTAAAAGAACAGCTTCCGGTTTTATAGAGACTTGGTGGATTGCTTTATTGAGCGCCAATAGTTTAAAATACTGCCTTTCATGTTTGGAAAAGCGGGTCATATGATTGAGATGTTTGTTCAATGACTCCATTTTATGTTCAAGCTCTGTTTTATTCGCCTTCAAATGATTCAGTGCTTGATATTCCTGAAACCACCATAGGCATAAAATCATCATCATTAACATCAAGGTGATAGGAACGTTTATTACTTTTTTCAATGAGAAACCACTTAAATTGAAAGGTAAAACGACACTCTTAATTCTTCGAAATTTTTTACGAATGGACAGGATGTCATATAGTACTTTTTTATCACAATTTTTACCTTGGCTTAGATCAATTGTTTTTGTTTGTCCGAAATTAGATATTGATGGTATTTTTGTTTGATTTGAAAGCAGGTGATCGAAAAAATAATTCTTACTATTTTGATCACCCATGTGGCTTTCTAAAAAAGCGAAGTAGGAAACAGAAAAACCGGGTTCCAATTTAACGGTTAACAGCTCAGAATTAAACAATATATTAAGTTTTCCAATATCACTAACTTTTTTATATTTATAAATTTGAAACACAAAATCAGAAATTAAAGGATACCAGTTTTTTCTTATTTTATATTTGGCTAATAGACGTTTACCCTGTTCACTCAGGTGAGAATGGATTGTTATTGATTTGTTGGAATCAATTTGAATACTTCTGACCGAACGCAAATTATCCGGAACTGAACTAAAGGGTAAAACATGCGCATCGGCTGAATGAAGTTCTTTTTTCTTTAATTGGATAGTCTCATGAACAAATGACTTAATATATGGATGTCCCAGAAAAAATGATGAGAAAGACTGCTTATGATGGATGATGGTTTCTGGTTGAATTTCCTGAAAGACAAGGTCATGGTTATCTTTTGACAAAAAATGGATTTGATCGCCATGGAATAAAAAATAATCGCCTTTTCCAACAGTTAAAAAGTTTGAATTCAATAATTTCATTTAGTGATATTGAATAATTTGAAAAATTATTGGCACTTTCTCAATTTTATAGCGATTTTAGTTGTTAATTGAAAGCAATCAATACTGACCAGTAGGATAGTATGCCTGGATTAAAACTATGAAAAAACAAATAAACATCATCGGAGGTGGTGCTTCCGGCCTGTTTGCCGCTGCAATAGCGAGGCAACAGGGTGCTGAAGTAACGCTATTTGAACAGAAAAGTTCTCCGGGTAGGAAATTAAAAATTACCGGTAAAGGTAGGTGTAACATTACCAATATGGCTCCCTTATCGGAATTTCTAGAACATTTTAATCAACGGGGAAGATTCCTAAGGCATGCTTTCAACATGTTTTTCAATGAGGATTTGATCCAATATTTTGAAGCGATCAAAATCCCGGTGATTATTGAAAGGGGCGAACGTGTTTTTCCGGCTAGTCAGAGTGCAAAAGCCTTAACAGAGACATTGATTCAACATGTGGCATCCAGTGGGGTTCAAATCAAAACACAAGCCCGGGTTAATCGCTTAATCATTGAAGACAATATTATTAAAGGTATTCAATGCCAGGATGATCATAAATTTTACGCTGCGGATGCCCATATTATTTCAACCGGGGGTAAATCCTATCCACTGACAGGATCTTCCGGTGATGGGTATAAAATGGTCAGTAGGTTCGGGCATACCATAACACCGTTATTCCCTAGTTTAGTGCCATTAGAAACTGTTGAATCAATTCCGAAAGAGCTATCGCAGCTGTTATTAAAAAATATCAGGGTACAGGCAATCATTGATGGCAAAAGCCTTAAACCGGAGTTTGGGGAACTACAATTCACCGATTCCGGATTAAGTGGCGCTACCATATTAACTTTGAGTCGCCTATTAATTCCGGCTTTAAACGATCAAAAAACAATAATGATTGATATCGATTTGAAACCGGCTTTAGACCATAAGGCTTTAGACAAAAGATTGCTAAGGGAATTATCAGAGAATGCCAATAAAAGATTTATAACGATCCTGAGAAACCTGCTCCCTAAGGATCTTATTTCTTTATGCATCAAACAGGTCCAAATCGACCCTGAAAAAACAGGAATGAATATAACGGCTGAAGAACGGAGAAAATTAAAATTATGGTTAAAATCACTGCGTTTCAATATTTCAAAAGGTCGTTCCTGGTCGGAAGCGATTGTCACTGCTGGTGGTGTCGATACCAGGGAGATCAGTCCCAAAACGATGGAATCAAAACTAATCAAACAACTGTATTTTGCGGGGGAGATCATTGATGTTGATGGGGATACCGGTGGTTTCAATCTTCAAGCGGCTTTTTCCACGGCCTATCTAGCTGCCATTTCAGCCAGTCAAAACGAATAAGATAGATTAGCCTGGAGAAAAAACAGGGTATTGCACCCTGTTTTTCTTAACACTTAGAACTTTGCATTGGCCAACAATGACATGGTTGTATTGGTAAAAGAAGCTTGTTCCGCAACATTGATATTTTCTGATCGATAGGTAAACTCAACACCAAACATGTCAGTAATATCGTAATGTCCTGAAAACCGATAATGGTAAATTTTTGCGTAGCTATCATAATCGACTTCTTCGACGCTATCAAATTTTCTTTCCAAAGTCAGTTTTGCGGTTCCAATTCCACCACCAGCGCTGATATTGAATCCGGTTTTAATGGGTTCATCAAAAAAGTAACCTGCTACTTCAATCATTTCATTGACAAAAGTCAATTCACCTACTTCTTTAGTATGACTACTACCAACATTGGCGTCCCCATCTTTATCTGCAGTATAATACTGCAAAACATAACTGGTTTCTAATCGACCAACACCTACTGAAACTCTCATTTCTGTTCCAGCACCTCCTTTATAACCTTCAAGCGTTCCATCAGTGCTATCGCCCAATACGATTTTATCATCAATATCAGCCATCAAAATACCGGCTGATGGCTTAACCCACCAATCCTGTGCCAATGCCGTTCCACTAATAAAAATAGTTAAGAACAGCAGTGCTATTAATTGTTTCATTCATACCTCCTTGTATAATTAAAAAAACAAATACTAAACAATATAATTCTATATCGGAAAGGATAATGAAGAGCTTTAACTATTTTTAAAGAAAAACCTTATGATATTAATTTTCTAATACCACAAGGTTTTATTTTAATTGATTAGTCTTAATCTACAGAGTGAACAGGAAGAGAGATTGTGAAGGTCGTTTGTCCGGGTTTACTATCAACAACAAGCTGACCATTGTGTTTTTGGAGTAAATTTTTGCAAATCGGTAGTCCTAAACCGGTTCCTTTCCCAACTTTTTTAGTGGTATAAAAGAAATTAAAAATATTAGGTAACTGATGTTCAGTGATACCCTCACCAAAATCGCTGATTTTAATAGTTACCAGATTATCTTTCAAGGCTGCATCTATCTTAATTATTTTCTCAGGAAGATGTTCACTGGCGTCGACCGCGTTATTCAAAATATTTACCACAACCTGCTGAATCTCATTACGATTTCCTTTGACCAGCAAAGCACCATCTGATTTATAACCTGTTTTAAACTGAAACTTTTTATGGGTATTGACCAGTACATCAATGGTTGAATCAACAACCGTGCGAATGTCAATGATTTCATTATCATCCGTTTTTTTATTGAAATTTTTATAATTACTAATGGATTGGTCAATCTTATTTAAATCTTCGGTAATAAGATCAAATAACTCTTTTGGTCCTTTGGTGGCGATTCGCAGTTTTTTAAGATACAGAAAAATATTAGTCAGGGGGGTCATGATTTCATGACTGAGACTATCCATGGCCGACCCCAAAGCTGCCAAGCGGTCCTGCAAGATCAAACGCATTTGAAGTTTTTCGTTCTCTTGTTTCAGTTTTACTTTTTCAATAGCCTTTGCAATTTCACCCAAATTAAAAGGTTTATTGATGAAATCCAATACACCGAGCTTAATCGCTGAAACTGTCAATTTGACCGATTCATGTATCGTCACCATAATAATCGGTGTTTCATTCCCTTTTTCCTTTAACGCCTCAATCACCTGAATACCATTCATTTTAGGCATTTCATGATCCAGAAAAATAATATCATAATTTGTTTTTAAAGCCGTATTCAACCCTTCTTCACCATCTTCAGCAAAGTCAATTTCATAACCGGTTTCGTATTTTTCGATAATATTTGCCAATAAATTACGATTTGACAGGTTATCGTCAACAATCAGTATTTTCATCAGACCTCCATTATTAGTAAAAGTATGAACAAGAATAGCCGATATACCGGAAATAAGGCAAGTTATTAACCAAATTCCTTGAAATCATAAAATGAAGGTTTTCTGTATAAAAAATGAAATTATTAAATATATCTCACACACGTCTCACAGACATTATTATTAATATCAATTCGTCGCCAACCCGGTGGGTGGGTATCAATCTGATAATTCCCATTGTCAGGGCTCATTAGTAAAAATGTAGCGGGTGTCAAGAAGATCGTCTTATTAGTAGCGTTTAAACAATGCTGTTTTTAATCATATCTTCTAAAGTATCGCGCTTTCGAATCAGCCGATGGGTTCCATCATCCATGATTAATACCTCCGCGGGACGCTCTCTTAAATTGTAAATAGAACTCATTGAATAGCAATAGGCACCGGCATCCAAAACAGCAATCAAATCATGCTGTTCTACTTTTGGCAGCTCCCGATCCTTAGCGATATAGTCGCCGGTTTCGCAGATGTTACCCACAACCTGAACGATTTCTTTTTCCTGTTGCGTCGGTGGATTTTGTCGATAGACTTCGACTTCATGGTAGGCATCATACATCACCGGTCTGGGCATTCTGTTAAAGCCTAAATCTGTTCCGATGTATTTTTTATTATATAAGGTCTTTATTGAATTGACAGTTCCTAATATAACACCACATTCTGCCGCCACAAATCGTCCCGGTTCTATAACAATGGTACCATTCCAACCCGTTTTCTTTGTCCATTTTTCAATTAGAGCATCAAAGGCTTTTCCTGTTTTTACCAGATCCAGTCGTGGTTGTTCAGCATGTTTTTGATAAGGAATCCCAAATCCACCACCAAAATCCAAAAATTGGATAGACTCAAATTGTTCTGAAATCTCCATTAATACTTCTGCCGCTTCCAGGTAAGCATCATGATCCAAAAAGAGTGAACCAATATGAAGGTTAATACCTTCAAGAGTTAAATTATATTTTCTCAGCAAGGCTTTCACATCATCGGTTTCAGCTCTTGAAACACCAAATTTTGTATTTCGACCAGCAGTGATTACTTTTTCATGATGCCCTGCTCCGACACCCGGATTAAAACGAATGGATACTTTAGTACCAGGATTCACCTGGCCCCATAAATCCAATTGCATGATGGAATCAACACTGGTCACAATGCCCCGTTCACCGGCATACCGCATATCATCCGCTGATACATTATTACAAACACTGTAAATCCGATCTAAAGGATATCCCGCCAGGGTGCAGGTATAAATTTCACCAGGAGACATAGCATCAACAGACAAACTTTCATCCCGAATAATTTTTAACAATTCAAGGTTATTATTGGTTTTTACAGAATAATGAATATCAAAATTCGGATATTTTAACAGATTTTTCAAATCCCGACATCGCTGTCTCAAAACTTTTTCGCTATAGACATAAACCGGTGTTCCATATGTTTTAACCAGTTCAAAGGGGTCAATATTTTCAAAAAAATGATTACTCTCAAGATAATTATCCATAAGGCACCTGAATGATAAAATTCAATTCTGTTTGAGACATAAAAATTTAAAATAGTAGTACTCTCTAGTACTACTAATAATATAAAATTAAATTGTCAATCAATTTGGTTGAATCTGGATATTAATAACCTCTGAGACCTCTTTTTTCAAACGATCAGGCGATGACGAGCATCCTCCTGTAAATACTACCCTGAAAAACCCTTTTTCGGGTTGAATTTAGAGTGATGTTTTTGTAATTAATATTTAAAAATAATGATGAGTTTTTTGAATAGATCTCTCACATTCATTCGAGACGAAAAAAGGCTCAATGCGATTGAAAAGTGCTATAAGGAACCATTTCTGAGTGGACCTATCTTCTAAAACCACAAAAAATAGTATTAAAATACGCTGCAATGGTATATTAATATTCTTAAACAACTGAAACCAAAATTATATTTTAAAATCTAAATATATAAGAGATAAGAACATGCTATATCGTATCATGCCCAAGACCGGAGATAGGCTCTCAATCCTTGGATTCGGTGCCATGCGACTTCCGATTAAAGATAAATGTATTGACGAAGAACGAGCTACCAGTCAAATCCGTTATGCGATCGATCAGGGAGTCAATTATATTGATACCGCCTGGCCCTATCACGCTGGTGAAAGTGAACCTTTTTTAGGACGTGCTTTATCAGCAGGGTATCGTGAAAAAGTCAAACTAGCTACTAAACTTCCTACCTGGTTGGTCAATACCAGAGAAGACATGGACCAATTTCTAAATTCACAATTAGAGCGATTACAAACCCAGACCATCGACTATTACCTGATTCATGCTTTAAATGGTAAATGGTGGGATAAAATGCAACAACTAAAAGTAATGGACTTTTTAAAGACCGCAAAAACCGATGGTCGTATTGTCAACACCGGGTTTTCTTTTCATGGTCAATTAGATGATTTTAAACGGATTATTGATGAAGGCACCTGGGATTTTTGTCAGATTCAATACAATTATCTGGATGAAGAATACCAGGCTGGCACAGAAGGACTTAACTATGCGGCAGATAACGGGTTAGGAATTATCATTATGGAGCCCTTGCGCGGTGGTAATCTGGGTAACCCAGCCCCACCTCTGCAAATCGAAAAGCTTTGGAATCAATCTAAACAAAAAAGAACCCCCGCAGAATGGGCACTCAGGTGGGTGTGGGATCGCCCGGAAGTCACACTGGTCTTATCAGGCATGAATGAAGAGGATCACATCAATCAAAACTTATCCGTGGCAAACAAAGCCTATCCAAAATCTCTTTCGGAAGAAGAGCTGGAAATCGTTCATCGGGTCGCCCTTAAATACTGTGAAATTATGAAAGTCTCCTGTACCGGATGTGAATATTGCATGCCCTGTCCAGAAGGTGTGAATATTTCCGGTTGTTTTGATATTTACAATACGCTTCACATGTATAAACAGACTATGCCCTCTATCTATACCTATGTGGTCCGAAATAATGGCATTTTATCCGGAAATCCAAGCTATGCCTCTCAGTGTACACAGTGTGAAGAATGTCTGGATAAGTGTCCGCAGGAATTAGCAATTCCAGACCTTTTAGAAGATGTCGTTCAGGATATGGAAGGAAAGGGATTCAATGAAATCACAGCTAAAGTTAAAAAAACCTTAACCAACACCTAAAACTTATTTATGACTTGGCAGCGGGTTAGCGCTGAGCGGTTCCCTGAGCACTGAATTTGCTGTTCCCTGAGCGGAGTCGAAGGGTGAGCAAAGAACGATGGGTGGCCAATGAACCAAGGGGAAAATGGATTATATACTTCGTTCTTGCTGCACCAGTTCGCAATTCAGTGCTCAGTATACTGATAAGGGCAACCTAATTGATAATTGCTATAGTTCATTAGAGAAACCGAATTTAATCCTGGATTTTTAAACCATTAATCGAGTTTTTACCCATGGGAAATCAATGGTTCTTTATTCTATTTATAATAATAGTCATCACAGTTTACAGTTTTCTGAATTACTATTTTATCCGAAAAAAAAGAAAAAGCATTACTCTGGAAGCCCTTCCTAAAATTTTATTGCGCCTGTTATTATTTACCTTGTTTCTGGCACCCATTGCCACCTTTGCACTTAGCCGGTATGGATCTTCTTTTTTCTCAGTAATCACGACCTTTATCGGTTTTAGTTGGTTGGCATTTTTATTTTTGTTTTTGATGATTCATGGGGCCATTGATATTTTATTTTTTATTATTGAAAAATTTGGAGTTACTTTATCTCGTAATATCGCAAAATTAATTTTTATCACTACTATGGTGATTAGTATTTCAATTCTGATCTATGGGCGATTTGAAGCGCAACAATTGAAACTGGAACGTATTGAAATAAAAACGGATAAACTACCGTCTAATATTGATCAATTAAAGATCGTACAACTATCCGATGTCCACTTCAGTTCTCTCTTAGGTGTCGCGGATGCAGATAAACTACTTCAAATTATTAACAAGGAAGCCCCGGATCTGATTTTATCCACCGGAGATCTTTTAGATGCAGGTATTAAAGAACCAAAGGCGGTTATTGAGGTGTTAAAAAAAATGCAGGCACCACTCGGGAAGTATGCAATCACAGGGAATCATGAATATATTACCGGAATTGAAACCAGTGTTCAGTTTATAGAAAATGCTGGTTTTACTTTACTACGCGATGAGGTAATCCCACTGAAGAATATTCTCAATTTGATCGGTGTTGAAGACAGTTCAGCCAATCAATTTGCTAACGTGAAAATTATTCCGGAATCTAAACTATTTTCTTTAATCAACCCCAATAAGTTCACTATTTTAATGAAGCATCAACCCAGAGTAGATCCTGAAAGCATCCCTTATTTTGATCTTCAACTTTCCGGTCACACCCACGCCGGCCAGATTTTTCCATTTACACTGTTAGTTAAATTAGTATTCCCTTATATTTGTGGTTTATACGATCTGACATCCGGGAAAAAACTCTATGTTAGCCGGGGTACCGGTACCTGGGGGCCACCGTTTCGCTTTCTGGCCCCTCCTGAATTAACTTTTATTACCATAAAAAAATAAATCCAATTGGCAAAAACTATTAAACCACAGAGAACTCAGCGCGGCAAAGCCGCAACCAAATAGCAACGAACCGGTTAATTTATGCAGGTTTAACCCATGATCCGGTTTTATTACTTTCAATTAGGGCTTCAATTACTTTCATATTGGCAACGCCATCTTCCAATGGTGTCGGAACATCGACATCATCCAAAATAGCTTTTGAAAACAGATCCCCTTGAATAGTGTATTGATCACAAATCGGAAAACTTATTTCTTTAATCTGATCTAATTTCTGGTGCCACATTTTACATGGTAAGTCAGGGGGGGCATTAAATGGGATTTCAATTTCGATACGACCTTCTGTGCCATAAATATTAACCCTTTGGTAAGGAGCCATTTGTGTTGAGCAAGTGAACGTAGAGGTACCCCTATCAAATTCAAGAATTCCTGACGCTATTCGATCAATTTTTAGTTGAGGATCATATTCGATTAATCCACATATATTTTTTGGCTCATCTTCAAAGATAAATCTGGATAGTGAGATCGAATAACACCCGATATCCATCAAACCACCACCACCGATATCTACTATGTTTCTGACATTTGAAGGATCAGTATTATAATAAGAAAAAAAGGACTGAATCGTCTGTAACCTTCCAATTTCACCATCAACAACTAATTCCCGTGCTTTTTGCCACTGGGGATGATGCCGGTACATAAAACCTTCCATAATTTTTAATGTCGGATATTTTTTACTGACATCCAGAAGTTCCTGTGCCTCAACTGTGGTTAAAGCAAGCGGCTTCTCACACAATACATGTTTGCCAGCCTCAAGTGCCTTAATAGACCAGGGAACATGCAAATGATTGGGCAAAGGAATATAGACAGCATCAATGTCCGGGTCATCTAACAAAACCTCATAAGACCCAAAGGCTTTGGGAATATTGAGTTGCTCGGCCAGTGCCTCTGCCTTGGCCAGGGAAGCTGACGCCACAGCCTGAATATCGCAATACTCACCCTTTTGCATCGCTGGGATCACTTTTTCTGCACCAATATTTGCAGTGCTGATAATTCCCCACCTGATTTTTTCCATATCTTAGCTCCTCATTAAAAATTCAAACTCAGTTTAACCATTGCTTTTATACTACTGATTTAAGTTTTTGACCAAAATATAACAGGTAAAAATATGATAGGGAATCATTTAATGCCGGATTGATTCGATTTAGATTTTAAAGCAGCAATTCTAATTATGAAATTTTATCTTAATAATTAGCTATAAATGAAAATAATTAACGTTTTCATTGATTGCCCGCTAAAATAAGGGGACACGTTACAAATCTGCAGATAAAGTGAAATCGTATCGTTTCTGGAAGAACATGTCCCCTCATTTTGGCTATAATTATTAAACAGTAGAAAACAATGATGCTTCTAAAATTAGAATTGCTGGCTGTCAGATCAACAATAACTGGCTATTCGGTATATGACAGCCATATTAAAAATTGAAATGATTATGGAAATTACTGTTTTCCGACAACTTTTTTTTAAATTTTGATAGCAGGACCGATCTGAAATACTATAAATATAGATCTACATATTTTCTGGTTAAGCTTCTGAAACAAATCATCCTTTATTGCCTGTGATATCGATCTTTTTAAAATATTAAGACCCACATGTCCATGGACCTGATCTGCGAAAAATACCTAAGTAAAATAGATCCGAAAGCGGTTGCCTGTAAGAAACCGGCTGAATACTGTAAATTCAGAACGGCTTGTATGGCTCATTTTATAGGAAGTGACAAACACATGGATATTGATCAAACCTCAGATGCTCCTGGAGAAGCTTTACATCGAAAAGCAAAATCCAGTCCGGCCGTTGAAAGCATTAATAACAAAAATTAGCTATGATCATAGATTTTCATACCCATATTGTGCCACCTGAAATTCTTAAAAACCGGGATCAATATTTTGATTCTGAACCCGCTTTTAAGTTATTATATGATTCTCCAAAATCAAAACTGGCAACCACGGAAGATTTGATCCATATGATGGATGAGCAGGAAATTGATTGGTCAGTGGCTTTTGGTTTCCCCTGGATAAATCCGGATTTGTTTTCCTGGAATAATGACTACGTGGCTGAGGCCGTGACAAAATATCCAAATCGATTAAAAGGGTTTGGCTGTTTTGATCTTTACAACTCACAGGTTGTACAGGAATCGGAACGTTGTTTAAAAAATGGACTTTGTGGTTTTGGAGAACTGGCGTTTTATAAATCCGGTATTGATGAAAAAGCACTTGATCTCTTGGAACCTGTGATGACGATAAGCCAAGCTCATAATTTACCGGTCTTAATTCATACCAACGAGCCTGTCGGACATCAATATCCCGGAAAAACGCCAATTACGCTCAATCAGATTTATCATTTAGCCCAGAGGTACCCTGAGAATAAAATAGTTTTAGCCCATTGGGGAGGTGGCATCTTTTTCTATTTGTTAATGAAACGACATGTTAAACAAACACTAAAGAATATCTATTACGATATGGCAGCCTCTCCTTATCTTTATAACAATGAAATCTATAAAATTGCTGTTAAACTGGTGGGGATTGAAAAAATTATGCTGGCATCCGATTATCCACTAATAAAACCCGCACGATACTTAAAAGAGATATCCAATTCCGGTTTATCTATCGAGCAAATAGAAGCCATACAAGGACTAAACGCTGCAAAATTGCTAAATATTGATAACCACCTATAAGTTAAATTTATAATCAGGGGAATTAATTCCAGACCCTTTTTACTTCAGGATACAAATCAAATTTTAAATCACTTGTTGCCAGAGAAAAACCTTCAACAGCAGAAA
>Ga0233431_1003816_pt1 | contig 17284 bp, 16 predicted proteins | sample SI_118_April2016_FD_179867 | JGI IMG/M metagenome (GOLD analysis project Ga0233431, IMG submission 179867) | Seawater microbial communities from Saanich Inlet, British Columbia, Canada - SI_118_April2016_200_MG | ecosystem: Environmental > Aquatic > Marine > Inlet | place: Canada: British... | reverse complement strand
AATAATTAAAAATCATCAACAAAATTCTTTTTTAAAAGCATTATCAATCAATTTAAGATTGATAAAACTTAACCGTTTGAATAGATTTATTTGTGCGGTAACATTTAAGCCAAAGACATCTAGTTATAGAAGCAGGTACAAAAAGCGGGGCCTTGATAACAGCTAATTTTGCCTTAGAACATAATAGACAGGTCTTTGCTGTTCCCGGCAGAATAAATGCTCCTATGTCTCAAGGGTGTAATCGGCTTATTAAAAACGGGGCTAAGCTTGTAGAAAATGTTGACGATATCATTGAGGAATTTGATTTTTTACCAGGACTCTTCGAGACTGCAAATAGTGATAATGATGATAATCATTCTGATGATAAACAAGTTCTCAAAATGATAGACTTGTCGGAGGATGAAAAACTTATTGCTAAATGTATCGAAAATGAAGAAAAATCGATTGATCTTATTTCGATGGAAACAGAACTCCCTATTTGGAAACTCCTTGCCATATTACAACAACTTACCATGAAAAAAATAATCAAAGAATTGCCCGGAAAACAATATAGCTTAAAGAGCTGATATTTAGTAAATGCTATTTCGGTAAAAATGTAGATTCTTTATGTATTCTTAAGGTTTGGAATAGGGTATTATTGATTAATAAAAGCAATGAATATATAATCAAGTTAATGTTCACTATTGTTTTAAACTTTAAATTGTCCTGTGTTGTATGATGTATTCAAGAAAAGAGAAAGTTTTCATATTAATATTAACCATATTATGTTTGATTAATCTTATCTTAAATAGTGCTTTTAATTTGGTTGTTGATTTTGGTTGGACGAAAGATTATTTAGCGAGATATACTTATAAACTTGCAAATCCTCTTTATGTTTTATGGTGTTTTGAAGCCTCTATTTTTATTTTATTATTTATTATTACAGCAAAAGGGCTGTTTAAAATTTATATACATAAAACTGGAGAGAAGAAAAGAGTTTATTATATCTCGTTAGTGGTTTTACTTGTATATATTGTTTTGTATTGGCCTTATCATATACCTTACCGTGGAGGGTTAGACCTCTGGATTATAGTCGATTTTACAGGGATCATTTTATTACTTTTTTATATGATATATATTTTTCAGCCCAGTAAAAAATAAATTATTTGGTATTTTTATCTATAGAAAATATAGGGCATTAATTATGGAACTTATTGATAGAAAAATAGCTACTGCAACAAACTTTAACGATTTGCTTACAAAACTGGATGTAGATAGTACTAAAGGACTTTCTATAGAGGAACATGTAAATAGAATTAAGGAGTTTGGACCAAATATAATACCTGAAAAAAAAGATAGCTTTTTTCTTAGAGTTATAAAAAAATTCTGGGGGCCTATTCCATGGATGATCGAAATAGCCGCTGTTCTTAGTGCGTTGATTGAGCATTGGGATGATTTTTTTATTATTGCATTTTTACTTTTTCTGAATGCAGCAATAGAAATTATTCAGGAGTTTAAGGCAGGCAATGCTATTGCGGCACTAAAAAAACATTTAGCCAGTAAAGCAAGAGTTCTTAGAGATGGTAAGTGGGACGAAATAGAAGCATGTGATTTAGTCCCTGGAGATATTATTAGAATAAAACTTGGGGATGTACTTCCTGCAGATATAAAATTAATAGATGGAGATTATGTCCTGGTTGATGAAGCTGCACTTACAGGCGAATCACTGCCGGTTGAAAAGCATAAAGATGATATTGCATATTCCGGAGCAATAGTTAAACAAGGTGCAATGAATGCTTTAGTGTATGGTACAGGTGAGAATACTTTTTTTGGAAAGACAGCTAAACTTGTAGCAGAGGCTAAAACTGATAGTCATTTTCAGAAAGCTGTAGTAAAAATAGGGGATTATTTAATTGCACTGAATTTTGTTCTTGTTTCTCTAGTTGTTGTCGTAGGAATATTTCGCCATCAAAGTATTTGGGAATTATTACAGTTTGCCTTAGTTCTTACAGTCGCATCAATACCTGCTGCTATGCCTGCTGTTCTAAGTGTTACTATGGCTGTAGGTGCTCTCGCTCTATCTAAGAAAAAAGCCATTGTCAGCAAGTTAATTGCTATCGAAGAAATGGCAGGAATGGATATCCTGTGTTCAGATAAGACGGGAACAATAACACAGAATAAGTTAACTATCCATGGTTATCAACCCATTAAGAATTTTATTGAAGATGACATACTTTTATATGGAACACTGGCATCAAAAGAGGAAGATAGAGATCCTATTGATTCGGCAATTATCGCTGATTTAGAAAAAAATGATGAGTTGTTAAAAAAAAGAAATTCCTGTAAACAGATTAATTTTATTCCATTTGATCCCATATCTAAAAAGACAGAATCGACAATACAGTTATTAAAGGAAACATTTAAAGTTTGTAAAGGTGCTCCCCAGGTAATATTGGCGTTGGCTGAAGATAGAGACGAGATAAAAGATGAAGTTGGCAGATTAGTAGATGAGGCTGCAGAAAGAGGATTTCGAACTTTAGGTGTAGGTAAAACTGATAATAATGGAAAATGGCAGTTCGTTGGTTTAATTGATTTAGAAGATCCACCTAGATTGGATTCAGCATCTACAATCAGCGAAGCAAAAAAATTGAACGTCAGTGTGAAGATGATTACCGGTGATCATGGAGCAATTGCCAGAGAAACCTGTAAGCAGATAGGCTTAGGTACTAAAATATTAAAAGCAGAGGATTTAGAAGGAGCTTCAGACCGTAAAGCGATAAGAATGGTGATGGAATCCGATGGATTCAGTGAAGTTTTTCCTGAACATAAATATGAAATAGTCGAGTTACTTCAAAAGCATGGTCATATTGTTGGTATGACAGGTGACGGCGTTAACGATGCTCCTGCTTTAAAAAAGGCAGATACGGGTATTGCTGTTGACGGGGCTACTGATGCAGCAAAATCAGCCGCAGACATAGTTTTTACTCTGCCTGGTCTTTCTGTCATAATTGATGCAATAAAAGAGTCAAGATGTATTTTTCAACGGATGCAGAGTTATGCTATTTATAGAATTTCTGAGACTCAGGATGTCCTATTTTTTACTGTTCTAGCTATTCTAATATTCGGTCAATATCCTGTTACTGCAATGATGATCGTCCTGCTTGCCGTATTTAATGATTTCCCAATTATGGCTATTGCGTCAGATAAGACATTACCTAGCCCTAATCCTGAGCAGTGGGATATGAGAAAAGTTATAGGTATAGGCACTGTGTTAGGCCTAACTAATGTGATATTCACTTTTATTATTTTTTACTTAGGAAAACATGTTTTAGGAAGTTATGACTGGCATCCTAGCGTAGTAGATCATTGCTTCTTATCCAATTATTTAATACATTTTAGAAATTGGGTCGTTGCAACATTTGGTGTTTTAAAATTTGGACAAATACAGACACTTGTATTCGCTGAACTTGCAATAGCCGGAAATTTAACCGTGTTTTTATCTAGAGTAAGAGGTCCGTTCTGGTCCTTAGCTCCGGGGAAGGGGCTATTTTGGTCTACTATAATATCTAAACTGATAGTATCATTTATGTGTGGTTTTGGTATTTTAATGGCCCCAATTGGCTGGTATATAGTTTTTGTCTGGATTTATGCATGTATTCAGATGTTTATAACAGATAGAGTGAAACTCCTTGCTTATAAGCTTTTTGATCATTCAGGTATAAGGTTTCGAAGAAAAAATAAAGTGAACCTTTAAATTATAATTTCTAACTCAAAAAATAGATATCTATGAATAAAACTTTACAAATATTTGCCAAAATATTCTGCTGGATTATTATGATAATTTCAGCAGGTTATGTTGCTGCTTACATCTTTTTATATACAGTAGAACCGCGCATATTATTTATAGTTTTTACTATATTATTTGCTATATTATTTTTAGTAACACTTTATATAAATATCATGAATTTTAGTAAGGAATAAACTTAAAAGCAAACAGCCGACATTTTAGTCAGCTGTTTGTAATAACATTATTCTTAATTTTTTAATTACTGTAGCCGTTTGGATGTTTTTGGAACCAGTTCCAGGCTGATGTAACGACTTTTCTTACATCTTCATATTCTGGTTTCCAGCCGAGTTCTTTTTTCGCAAGTGTTGAATCAGCTACTAATTTAGCAGGATCTCCAGCTCGTTGTTCTGCTATAATTGCTGGTATAGGGTGCCCTGTCACTTCTCTTGCTACTTCAATAATCTCTTTGACGCTGAAGCCGTTTCCTGTCCCAAGATTATAATGTCCGCTTCTTGGTGCATTAAGTGCAAGCATATGAGCTTGTGCAAGGTCAGTAATATGAATATAATCTCTCAAACATGTACCATCAGGGGTAGGGTAATCATTACCAAAAATTTTAATGTTTTCACGCTTTCCTAGTGCAACCTGTAATATTAGTGGGATAAGGTGTGATTCAGGATCATGATCTTCTCCAAAAGTAGGTGTTGCCCCTGCTGCATTAAAATATCTAAGAGCGGTGTATTTTAAACCATGAATTTCATTGTACCAGTGTAGCATTTTTTCGAAAAATAGTTTTGATTCTCCATACGGATTGATTGGTAATTGCGGAGCTGTTTCTGTTATTGGACTTTCTTTTGGGAGCCCATAAGTTGCGGCAGTACTTGAAAAAACAAAAGATTTTACTTTGCCGAGAACTGCACCGTCAAGAAGGTTAATACCATGAGCATCATTATTTGCGAAATACATTCCTGGATGTTGCATGGATTCACCAACTAAAGAGAATGCAGCAAAGTGAATAATGCCGTCAAAACTATTTTCTTTAAAAATAGAAAGAACTTTTTCCCTATCAGCTAAATCGCCAAGTATGAATTCAGCTCGTTTATCTACAGCTTTTCTGTGTCCTTTTATAAGTGAATCAAAAACTGTTACTTCATGATTGTGATCTAATAAATATTCAACAGTAGCACTTCCAATATAACCGGCACCGCCGGCAACAAAAATTTTCATATTATACCTTACGTAATGATTAATTTTTAGCTATTAATTTTTAATTTCCGAGTTTCTTTTGTACCCCCAGTTTAATAACTGTTTTACAAATTTATCTCTATCCTTTGAACTTTTAAAGCCGGTAACTACAGCGACTAATCTTTGACTATTTCTCTCACAGGTTGCAGTTAGACAGAAACCTGATCTTCTAATATAGCCAGTTTTCATTCCGGTTATGCCGGTGAAACCGCTTCTTACAAGCTTATTTGTATTAATAAGCATCGTAGGTTTTTTTGAGCCTTCACGAAAATAAGCAAGCTTTGTTTGTGCATCTTTAACAACTAATGGGAATTGAAGTAGTCTTTCAGCTAAAAATACTAAGCCTTCAGCTGTAGCTTTATTATCATTTGATGAGTATTTTTCGGGAAGTCCATCAGGATTACTATAATGCGCATTTGGCATACCGATCTGTTTTGCTTTTTTATTCATTTTAGCAACAAACGAATGAACATCGCCATTTCCTATATATTGAGCAAGGAGATATGCCGAATCGTTTGCACTTTTAATTATTACTGTTTTTAATAGCTGTTTAACTGTAAATTTTTCTCTAGGGTCAAGGTAAACTTGACTTCCACCTATCCTATATGCTTCATTTGTTACCTGGATTTCAGTATTTAATGAAAAATCAGGATTGTTTTTTATCTCTTCCATAACTAAAAGAATTGTCATCATTTTAGTCATAGAAGCAATTGGTACAGGCGTTCTGCATTTTTTAGCCCATAGAACATTTCCGGTATCTATGTTAACCAGAATACCTGTTCTAGCTAATTTGCTCATTGGTAATGATGAGATATCTCCCCAGTCGGCATATTTATATGTAAAAGGTTTTGCCGGTTTATTTATGGGGAATGTCAAAGTTTTGCTTTCAGTTCTCTTTACCTGAGGCTTTTGGGTATTCTGTACAACCTGTTTCTTTTCAGGAATAATTTTTTTCTGTATATGTTTTACATTATTTTCTACTTCAGGTGCAATCTCTTTTTTTACAGCAGTTGCTGTAACTTTTTCAGTTTCATATGAAACATACCATCTGTAAATACCATAAATAATTGATAATTGTATTAGTAAAACAATACAAAAAGTTGTGAACTTTCTCATATTGTTATTGTCCTTTTGCTGCTTTATTTAATGCACTGATTAGAGCTTTGACTGCTGCCCAGTCAATATTATTATGTTCTCCTGCACCATTTATTAATTTGCCGTCTTTTGTTCGTTTAATTGTAATATAAGCAATAGCAGTTGCATCTGCGCCACGGCCTAAAGCCTGTTCCTGATAGTAATCCAGAGTAAAATCATTTATTATATTAGATTTTTTTAGTGCATTCACAGCAGCTGAAATAGGTCCGTTACCTGTTCCATTGATAATTTTAGTTTCTTTATGTACATTAAGTTTTAGCTGGACAGACATATCACTGTCTGATTGATTTTCTGTTTGTTTTTCTATTCTATTTAGTGAAATGAACTCATAAGGTCCCTTTATTGCTATAAAGTTATCTTTGAATAATCCGTATAGACTTGTAGAACTTAATTCGCTGCCTGAACTATCAGTTGCCTTTTGCATTAATTCTCCAAGCTCAGGGTGCATAGATTTTGGAATACTTAATCCGAATTCTTTTTCCAGAATATAAGCAACTCCGCCTTTACCTGACTGGCTGTTTATGCGGATGAGTTTCTCATATTTTTTACCAATATCCATTGGGTTAAGATGCAGATAAGGTACTTTCCAATTTACATTGAACATTTCAGATGCTTTTTCAAGTGAATTCATACCCTTTCTTATTGCATCCTGATGTGAACCTGAAAACGCAGTGAAAACAAGTTCGCCGGCATAAGGGTGTCGTGGATGAACTAAAATACCCGATATATCTTCAACTTCTTTTACAATTTCCGGAAGTTTAAGCAGGTTAAGACCTGTATCTATTCCTCTTGAATGTAAATTTAGAGAGAAAGTAATTAAATCTAAATTACCTGTTCTTTCACCATGTCCGAGAAGTGTGCCTTCAACTCTGTCAGCTCCTGCAAGTAGAGCTAGCTCAGAAGCAGCAACTGCACACCCCTGATCATTATGAGCATGCAGACTTACAATTGTTTCTTCTCTGTATTTATAGTTTGTACAGAAATATTCAATCATGTCGGCATAATGATTTGGTGGTCTTCTTTCAACGGTAGCCGGTAAATTAATAATTAAATCGCCTTTAAATCTTGGTTTCCATTCTTCTTTCACTTTTTCGCAAAGTTCTATTACAAAATCTATATCGCTATCCGTAAATTCTTCTGGAGAAAATTCGTATGAGACTCTATCTCTCAAGCCTGTTTTTTCTAAAGCATCAACAGCTATTTTTGTTCCTTCTACAGCCATGTTAATGACTTCTTCTCTAGTTTTGTCAAACACTATTTTTGAATGTAAATCTGAAGTGGCAACATAACAGTGAAGAATTGCTTTCTTCGCTCCGGCAATTGATTCAATAGTTCGCTCAATAAGATGTTTTCTCGCCTGAGTTAAAACAGAAATTGTTACATCATCAGGAATATGATTTCCTACAATTAAATCTCTTACAAAATTAAAATCATCTTTTGATGCAGAAGGAAATGCAACTTCAATCTGTTTAAAACCAATATCAGTTAACATTTGAAAGTATCTTAATTTCTGCATAGGATTCATTGGAATCGGAAGTGCCTGATTACCATCCCTAAGATCTACAGAACACCATGTAGGTGAATCGAGAATTACTTTATTTGGCCATTGTCTATTTTTTATCTGAATACTTTCTGGGTACTTATAGTCAGGGTATTTGCTCATTTGAATTATCTCCGTTAAATCTTTGGATTCGAATATGAATAGATGTAATAGTCATTATATTGATATAATATGATAAATTAACCTTTAATTATACTAATAATGCTTAAAAAGTAATTGATACAATATTATTATGAATAATAATCAGTTCAAACTTAACTTTGAAAAAAATGATAATAAACTTTGTAATGCTTTGAACTCAGGAATTTTTACAGTTTTATTCGAAATAGATACACCAAATGAAAACTGTAATTTACAGACTGTTATATCAAGATACAGTGATTTCCTATCAGTAGTAAATGAGGTTGAAGTTTTTAATTCCGGCTTGGCAGTAACTGATAAAAAATCCTCTGATAATAATTATAATATTATAGATTTTGCTTCTAATTTGTTTAAAAATGATAAAAATAGTCATCTAGTTTTTTTGTCTGGAAGAAATTCAACACAAACTGAAATGAATGAGATATTGGGTGCAAGTCTTAATTATGGAATCCATAACATTGTCCCGGTATCAGGTTCTGTTTACTCTGATGATAATTTAAAAAAAAACAGCTCTATAAAGTTTACAGAGAGTGTGCTTCTTTTAGAAAAAATATATAGGAATAAATCTAAATATGGATTGATGAATGCTGGTAGTGTCGTTAATCCTTTTAAGTATTCACTTTTATCTATTTATCCGCAGTATTTGAAATTAATAAGAAAAATTAATTTTGGAGCAGAATATTTAATTGCACAGGCAGGTTGGGATATGTATAAATATCAGGAACTTCGTTGGTATTTGGAACAACGTGGGTTGTTTGTTCCTACGTTGGCAAGATTAATACTGCTTAGGCCTGAATATGTAGAAAATATTATTGCCGGTAAGCAGCCTGGGATCTTTTTATCGCCTGATTTTTTGGAAATATTGAAAAAGGAATCCAAATTTGGACTAACTCAATTTATGGCTGCACAGTGGAGAAGATTCCAACTCCAAATTGCAGGATTAAAATGGTTCGGATACAGCGGTGTAGTTATCTCAGGTTTAGACAGTGTTGCTAATGTGAAGACCGCCACCGCAAAGATAAAAAGTGTTTTTGAAGAATTCAGTAGTTTTAAAGAATGGAGGGATTCATATCTTAATTATCTTTCAAGATCTGATATGACACCATATCCATATAAACACTATATTTATGATAATCTTTTTGAAGATGCTCACTATGATATTGCTAAATCAAAAAGCATGAAAATAGAAGAGTGTACCTTTAAAGAAAAATTTAATTATAAATTTAATTATAAATTTAAAAAATGCATAATTATATTGTCAGATAAAACTAAATTACTCCATAAAGATAAAGCTAGAAAAATAATGCTTTCAGGGTGTGATGGGAAATGCGATAATTGCTGTATTTTAGGTAAATTTATGATTTGTGCTAAATCATGTCCTAAAAAAATGTATAATGGACCTTGTGGCGAAACTAAAAATGATTTGAAATGTATTGCTTCAGATAAAGAATGCATTTATTCAAAAGTTTTCAGATACGCAGCCTGGAAAAAAGATTTGGCACATCTTGAGGATGTAGAATAATAATTTTAGGTTTATTATTTTTTCTTTGGCAACTTTACGTCTTTGCAAATTAGTTCGAGAGCCTGATCATTATATAAATAACCTAAATGACCACCTTTATTTATAAATGTAATTCTGTCTCCGAGTGTTGACTTAAGCCACTCTCTATCTTTATCTTTAAGTAAAAAATCATTCGATGTATGTATAACTCTGATTTTCTCATTGTTCTTTAAAGTATTTTCAATTGCTTTTAAACCTGAACGTTTATTGTATTCACTCAGGAAAACTTTTTTCCCTGTTTTTTGGGCATAGTTCTTTTTGAAAAAAGTCAATAGATAGTCGTAATAGGTATAATTATCAATTTCTTTGTAAAGCGCATTTCTGGAGAACCAGGAAGATTTTGCTTTCAAAAATCCAAAATTATGTCTTTCATGTATAGATGCTAGAAGTTCGACTAATGATAAATGAAAAGAAAGACCGATTATATATTTTGCTTCATTTATAGTGAATGGAAGTTTTGCTGTATTGTTCGTCGCTTTATCAAGTATTTTTCGGTAAAACCGCATACCTTTATATATCTTTTTTGTTATTTCAGGTTTGGTCCAGCTATCTGCTACTAAATAAAAATTATCAAGTTTTTTGAGTGAGTAGAGCATATCCACAGGTGGATTTAATGCTAAATATCTTTTGAATCCAATTGATAAATCTTTATTTTTTGATTCGTAGTTGGCAATATATAAAGTATGCAAACCACCAAGAGAGTATCCAACCAATATATTATCTTTTATTCTATTGCCATATTTTTTTTCAAGATGGTTTATTATTTTAGTTAGAGCATAATAGATATCGAGAGAATCCACAGGTGTATAGCCAGGAGTTAAAGTACTTGATGCAGATTCATAAAATTCCCAGTTAAATACGCTACTTACTGCAAGAACTGAATAGCCCTGTAAATAAAATACTTCCGCAATAGCCGTTAAAGAAAGACCTGTATAATTTGTACCTAAGCCAGGTATTATGGTTATTAAATTTGCAGGTTTAGGCTGTAGCCATAATTTATATGATAGACTTGGTCTATCTTTTAAAATATTAATATCATAAACAAAACCCTGGTCGTAAAAATTCGACTCCATAAAGAATTGTTTATGCATGAATGAAAACTGTTTATTCCCTGGATAAAACAGGGCTGATCTTAAAGTGTTTACAATTGGATCCTGAGCAGGATAATAAACTAAATTAAAAGGACCTGCAAATAATTTTGACTGAAAAGTCATTATTATTGCTAATAATATTAAGATTTTGAAGAACTTTGTTTTCATATAATTATTAATTTTTAACTCTTAATTATTAATTGTTAATTGTTTTAAATAGCTCCTCCAGGATCATACAAGAGAACTTCTTTGTCCTGATAACCGAAGTCTTTAAAGCTAGATTTGTCATTTTCTATTTTCATCATTTCCATATGAGAGAACATTGTGTAAATCAGTTTAAACGTCTGATAAGGATCTTTACTTGAATCATATATTCTTACATAGTCTTCCATGATTAGAGTCATGTCATTTACTTTTAAGAATGCTTTTATTCCAAGTCTTATCGGGCTGAACATTGCAAGTGGATCAGGCGGTATCCATGTCAGTGGATCAGAATACCAATCCAAAATTAATCCGAGGCCATCACGTAGGGTCGTACTTCCCTGTACAGGCAAAATAACATAGCAGCCAGGACCGATTCCCCAATATTCAAAAGTCCTGCCAAAGCTATTAGATTGTGCTTCTAAATTCATCCATGACGATGCAGGGTCATAAAAACCAAGAATTCCAACAGTGGTGTTTACTCCGAATCTTGCAAGTTCAATCCCTGTTCTTTCTAACCTGCCTTGCAATATAGTATTAATAAAACGGTTAGGTAACTGTATATTAGCTGCCATTCTGGCAAAACCGATTCTTACATATTCAGGAAAAACACATGAAAAAATTTCACCAATTGGTCGTAAAATGCAACCTGTAAATGCTGTGTTGAACGCAAACATTGTTCTGTTATAAGCTTCTAAAGGATCATTTACATCATATAGTGTTAGCACATTACAGGGGCGGGGTTTTTCCGGTAGATTATAATAATTTGGCGAGTTCTTAAAGAAAACACCAATATTTTCTGTTAGTGTTGTTTCATTTTTTATGTCGCTGCGTAGTCTAAAGTGACTTACTACAGAGTCCTCATTTGCAAAAATAGGGACGAAAGATACTGATAAAATAGTAAAAAGTATAAGGATAAGCTTTACTGCTTGCGTCATAATTAAATTGGATTTCAATAGATTGTGATGTTAATAAAGATCTACAACTTAAAGGAATTATATCTAAGAGAAAATGTCTATGCAATAGGGGATTATATAATTAATATAAAGGTAGCATAAAAAAAAATGATATTTTACATTTCTTTTTATGTTTATATATGACTGCTTTTATAGTTTTTAATTAAGTGATGTTAAGTTGAAAGTAAAAATGATATGAATTATTTATTGTATTTTGCGAAAGAGCAACCGCAGTAATTTTGTCTGTAAAAATTCTCTTTTTTAGAGATTGTAGACATTCTTTCAGAACCGCCTTTTTTTCGCCAGTTATGATTCCAGTAAGTTAAATTATATTTTGAAGCTGCTTTAGTTCCACATTCACAGACCTGATTAAAGTCTTTCCAGCGTGAAATTCCTAGGGAACTTGTAAATATTTTAAAACGGTTTTTAACTGCAAATTTTGCTGTTTCTTCAAGCCTATAACTAAAACATTTAGTACATCTTTTCCCTCGTTCAGGTTCTGCTTCTAAGCCTTTAACTGAATTCAACCATGATTGGTAGTTATAATCTCCATCATAAAATGGAATATTTAGCTTTAAAGCAAATTTCTTATTTTCTTCTTTCCTTAAATTATATTCATCAAGTGTGTCGATATTAGGATTAAAAAAGAAAATAGTAAAGTCGATTGAAGAGAGTTTAAGTGTTCCCATTATTTCACATGAACAGGGTGCACAGCATGAGTGAAGCAGTAAGGATTTATAATTATTTGGTAAAGCTAAAACAGGCCTGATAATTTCATTCTTCATGTTTTTTATGATATTGAAGTTTATTTATCGCTGTTAATATGAATCGTAACTATGCTGATTTTTCTAAATGAACTTTTAGGAACAGCTAAATCACCGTTGCCAATATATTTGACTATCTTTTTATTATTTATGTCCCATGTTAATGTATAGTCGCCAGATTTATAACTTTCATATTTGACATCAAATTCAGGTTTGTTGTATTTGATATACTGTTTTTCTGTATATGATATTTTTCTCTCCGGCATATTGCAAAGAGTTGTCCTTGCATAAGCAACTAAACTGGAATATTCATTATTTGTTATTTTTTCGGTTTTGCTATTATTAATGGTTGAACAACCTGCTAAACCCAGAAAAAGAGATATGACGAACACAATTATTATATTTTTATACTTATTCTTCATAATGATATATTTATAAAATTTAGTTGTCTGTATTAAATTATTTCAATTATTCATTAATAGTAATGCAACATTTTGTTTCTTCAATGATTATTTAAAATGTTTTTTTACAAGTTAGACTGAAAAAAAACAATTTTTGAACTATATTAGATAGCATTCGTAAATTCACTATTTTAAACTAATTATAGGAATTAATCATTATAAACGTAACAGGAGTGTTCATACTGTGAAACGTCAGTTAATAGTTTTTGTAAAGCAGGTTCCTGACACAAAGAACATTACAGGGGATGCAATGACACCTGAAGGGACTGTAAATAGATCGGCTCTGCCCGCTATATTTAACCCTGAAGATCTAAATGCCCTTGAGTTAGGACTTGAGCTGAAAGATAAATATGGTTACAAGGTAATTGTTACAACAATGGGACCTCCAAATGCTGCTGAAGTATTAAGAGAATCATTGTACAGAGGTGCTGATGAAGCGATCTTGATTACAGATAGAGCATTTGCAGGAGCAGATACTCTAGCTACAAGCTATGCTTTAAGCTGCTGTGCTAAAACAATTGGAGATTTTGATCTGATCTTATGCGGCCGTCAGGCAATTGACGGAGATACTGCACAGGTAGGACCGCAGGCAGCTGAAAAACTTGATATACCTCAAATTTGTTATGTCGAAGAAGTTATTGAAGTTAATAAGAGAACAATAAAAGCCAGAAGAAGTATTGAAGGTGGCTATGAAATTCTTGAAGCTCCATTGCCTTCACTTTTGACTGTTGTAGATGCAAATGAGCCAAGACCTCCTGCAGCAAGAAAAATTATGAAATTTAAAAAAGCTGTTACACATTCAGAGCTTGTTAAATTACATAGTGATCAGGATTATACTGATGCTGCTATGCTTGCAGAAGAGGAAACTAAACTCAGAGCTAAGAATCTCTGGATACATGAATGGAATGCTGCAAAAATTAAAGCAGATATCGAAAGAATTGGCTTAAAAGGTTCTCCTACCAAGGTTAAGAAAATTCAAAGTGTTGTCTTAACCGCTACAGATGTGGTCAAAATAGACCCATCAGAAAAAGGAGTAAGCGGTTTAATTCATGAACTTATAGCAGATCATACATTAGGGTAAGAATTATGGCTGATAAAATTGGAAACGTTTGGGTTTTTATAGAACAGGAAGGCGGGAAAATAGCCGAAGTTAGTCATGAGCTTGTATGTAAAGCTACAGATTTGGCTAAACGCTTAAAGGTAAAAGTTGAGGCTGTTATTCTTGGAGATAACCTTGAAGGTAAATTTGATTCATTATTTCATTATGGAGCAGATGTTGTTTATTTGGTAGAACATAAGGCTTTAGAGCCTTTTACTATTCTTCCTTATGCTGAAGCTTTAGTTGAATTAGTTAAACAGCACAAACCTAATATACTGCTTTTCGGAGCAAGTTTGAAAGGACGTGAATTAGGTCCCCGTGTTGCTTCTGAAACACTTTCAGGATTAACTGCTGACTGTACAGATTTACAGATAGATGATTTCACTGACAGACTGTCTAAAAAAGCATATACAAATAAATTGATGCAGATAAGACCTGCTTTTGGTGGTAATATTATTGCTACTATTGTTAACACCTGGGAAGACCCTCAAATGGTAACTGTCCGTGAAGGTGTTATGAAAATGTCAGATCCTGATACATCAAGAACAGGAAAAGTAATTAAAGTTAAACCTACTATATCTGCAAAAACACAGGTTATTAAAGTTTTAAAAAGAATCAGTGAAGAAAAAGCTATTGATCTTAAAAAAGCTCAGATAATTGTTGCTGGTGGTTATGGTGTCGGTTCTAAAGATAACTTTAAACGCATTTATGATTTAGCTGATGCTTTAGGTGGCGATGTCGGTGCTTCCAGAGCTGCAGTTGATGCAGGTTGGATAGATCATGATCATCAGGTAGGACAAACCGGAGTTACTGTTAGACCTAAGCTTTATATCGCATGCGGTATTAGTGGATCTATACAGCATAGGGCAGGAATGGACGAAAGTAGCAAGATTATTGCAGTTAATAATGATCCTGATGCTCCTATTTTTTCTGTGGCTCACTATGGAATTATCGGAGATTTAAGTGACGTTATTCCTAAAATGATTAAAGCTTTCAAGGAAAAAGTATAAGAGAGGTATTATAAATGTCTAATTTTTTTACAGATAATAAAGATTTGCAGTTTACTTTAGATCATTTAGATATTAAAGAAATTGTAAGCCTTCGTGAGAATGATTATACTTTTGCGAAACAGTTTGATCATGCACCTGAAGATTTTGAAGATGCACTTGATAGTTACAAAAGAGTATTAGAAGTAGTTGGTGAAGTTACTGGTGAAAGAGTTGAGCCTAGATCTAGAACTATTGATGAAGAAGGTCCTCATTTCGAAAACAACACAGTTACTTATCATCCGTTAACAGTACAGAATCTTGCAGATTTAAGAATTGCAGATGTTTCTGGCGTTATGCTTCCGCATAAATATGGAGGTTTAAACTTCCCTGCTACTGTTTATTCTATGATGACTGAAATGGTTTCCAGAGCCGATGGTAGTTTGCAGAATTTATTCGGCCTTCAGGATATAGCTGAAACTATCAGTGAATTTGGTAGTGAAGAACAGAAAAATCATTATCTTCCTAAATTTGCTGCTGGCGAAGTAGACGGTTCTATGGATTTAACTGAACCTGATTCAGGTTCTGACTTGCAGTCCGTTAGATTAAAAGCTACCTACGACGAAAAGAAAGGTCAATGGTATCTTGATGGAATGAAACGTTTCATTACAAACGGCTGTGCTAAAGTTCATCTTGTATTAGCAAGATCGGAAGAGGGAACCAGTGATGGACGTGGTCTCTCAATGTTTATTTGTGATGCATGTCCTGAGTTAGTCGTTAGAAGAATTGAAAATAAGCACGGTATTCATGGTGTTGCTACTGCAGAACTGCAGTATAATCATGTTCCTGCACAGTTGTGCGGCATGAGAAGGCGTGGTTTAACTAAATATGTTATGTCATTAATGAACGGTGCCAGAATCGCGATTAGTGCTCAGGCTCTCGGTATTGCTGAAGCTGCATTTAGAGAAGCCCGTAAATATGCATCAGAAAGAGAACAGTTTAGAACTTCTATTGACAAGTTTCCTGCTGTATATTCTATGCTGGGAAGCATGAAAACTAAAATATTAGCTGCTAGAACTTTACTTTATGAAACAACTAGAGCTGTTGACTGCAGAACTAATTACACTCATATTGTTGAGCATGGTAAACCTGAAACTATTACTCCTGAAGTAAGAAAGAAACAGAAATATTATTCCAGACTTGCTGCTGTCTTAACTCCAATGTCAAAAGCCTATTGCACTGAGATTGCTAATCAGGTAGCTTATGATGGAGTTCAGATTCATGGCGGTACTGGTTACATGAAAGATTTTAATGCTGAGCGTTTTTCAAGAGATGCACGTATTACAAATATTTATGAAGGTACTACACAGTTACAGAGAGTTGCAGCAATTGGCGGTATTATACAGAGAGTTCTTGATCCTGTAATGGATGAATATTCTTCTCTTCCTTATACTGGAAAATTGAAAAGACTTTGCAGTAAAGTTAGTGTAATGCGGGAAAAACTTCTTAAAGCTGTAAAATTTGTATATGAAATGAAAGATTCAACGTATCATGATTTAGTAACAAGAGAATTAGTTACTATGGAAACAATTGTTTTTGTAGGCTACTTGATGCTACGTGATGCACTTAAAGTTTCAGAAAGAGAATTTTTAGCTGAAAGATTTATTTTAGATTCTATTTCAGAATTAGATCGTTGTTATAGTGTTGTAATAAGCAAAGATTATTCGCTTATTGACAATCATAGAGACTTAATAGATTATTAAAAGGAAATATCTATGAATGATAAATATTTAAAAATAGCTTTGGAAAAAATTCCAGACAAAAGGGCTCTGATTCATTTAGCAAGCAAAAGAGCAAAAGAGCTTGCTAAAGGTGAAAGACCTTTACTGAGAACAGAAGAAGTTAATCATTTAAATGTAGCTTTACTCGAAATTTCAGAAGGTTTATTGACTTACGAGTTGCCTATTGAGGATGATTTTGATGATTTCTTAAGCTAAATAAATAAGAAATTTATTTTAAAGGAATGCAGAAATGCATTCCTTTTTTTTCTTCGTCTGTTTTTGTTAATTTAGCTAACAAGTAGTAGGTAAGTTTTAGTTTAAATATACTCTCTGACTTTTTCTTTCTTTTATATACTGTAACTTTCATAAACAAGTAATAGAAAGGAGTAAGCTATGAGAGTGCCAAGCGAAGCTGGTACGAATAAGTTGGCTAATCCAACCTAGATAAAGTTTAACCAACAATCTAGAACCGAACCTCACGTGTAGCAAGGTAACAAGTTACATGAAGCTGAGGAA
>Ga0233431_1003814_pt1 | contig 17290 bp, 15 predicted proteins | sample SI_118_April2016_FD_179867 | JGI IMG/M metagenome (GOLD analysis project Ga0233431, IMG submission 179867) | Seawater microbial communities from Saanich Inlet, British Columbia, Canada - SI_118_April2016_200_MG | ecosystem: Environmental > Aquatic > Marine > Inlet | place: Canada: British... | reverse complement strand
TTCCTCAGCTTCATGTAACTTGTTACCTTGCTACACGTGAGGTTCGGTTCTAGATTGTTGGTTAAACTTTATCTAGGTTGGATTAGCCAACTTATTCGTACCAGCTTCGCTTGGCACTCTCATATTATGTCCTTCTTGTATTGTTTATGTTTATCATATTAATGATTATAGTTATAAGAATGATAGTATCAATATGTTTCAATTAAGCGTCCAAGTTTCTACTAATATTATATAGTATCAACTAAGTAAGTTTTAAACCAGATAAGATTAATTCCATTTTTGATATCCTTACACTTAGTATCTCTCTTGAATTTATTTATCATTTTGTTTTTACTATGTTTATCCAACTTCTCGAATCTCTGATAAGCTAACTTAGTTTCAATCATTAATTTATCAGTTTCCCTTATATTGTTTTCCTTTTCTTCTCTCTCAATCTCTCTCTTATTAGTAATTTTAATTACTTTCCTAGAACCAAAGATTATAGTGAGCCCTTTTATTTGACAACTTTTCGTTAGTTTAGGGATGTACAGATTGAAGAATTGAAACAAGATAAAAAAAATGGTATGGGTATATCAAAGTTGATGGATAAAGATAACTGCAATAATAGGCGTTATAATAAGCATCATCACTGCTATAATATGTGCGATAGTATAAACACAATGGGTGTGAAATAGAATCAATTTATGGGCAAAATGTTAGGATAAAAAAAGTTTTCTCTCTCCATGCCATTTCAATTTTTCAAGTATTTTTTAGAAAATAATTTTATTATCAAATACAGAGATATTATAATTCCAACGATAGAACCAATAAATAAAGCTCCTAGTAATATAATAAAGCCAATTTTAGCTATATAAACAGCATTAACATTCCAATAATTGATATAGATAACAACACTACCTAAAGTTACAGATAAAGAACTGAATAAATAAACAACATATGATATTAATTTAATTTTTGTGTTTTGTAGACTGTTTATGAGAGATAATAGTGTAACTATAGCTACATTTATAGCAAATGCTCTATACCAACCAACAGCAAAATATCCTAGTGCTGAAAATAATATTATACCAAAAATATTGCCAGCATAACTATTAAATTTTTTATTCATTTATGCCTCATTAGTTCATAACGTTCTTTACATAAATTATTATATTCTCTATCTAACGTATCATTAATTTGATATAGTTGTTCTAGTGTGCCTTTTCCTGAACCTAAAGCATCTAAAAACAAAGATAATTCTGAAGCATTTGCTAAATCGTTTAACATTTTACTAGCTAATGCATTTAGACTTCCATTGCCTATAGCTTGATAAAAATTACTTCTTGCTTCAACTAATGATGCTTTTACTGCCGCTCTTTTAGCTTCAGCAGATGCAAAATCACTAAAATTTTTAATAGCAGTACCACGATAACCGTTTTCAGTTACGATAGTTACGGCTTCTTTTGTTTTCATTAATGTATAACCAGCAGATAACGACAAGAAAGCTCTAATATATAATACACCATTAACTACAGTTGAAGCTATTTGATGTATAGCTGATGCAGTTGTAAGATCAGTTATAGATTTCGATAGTTGGATTTGCATGTCTTGGATATTAATAAGTTGAATTTCTATTTGGTGGATTCTATTATCTTTATTTTTTAAAAAAGTTCCGCCCCTTATAAATGCCTCAGTCTTTTCCATAATTATTTTATCTTCCCTGTATAAATATGACTCATTGCATTGCTATCCCATAAAACGGGTTCACAATTATCACTGGTTCTTTGCTTAAATGAAACACAAACACCCTCTATTGCAATAAATTTCCATCCTTCTTTATCCCTTGATGTAGAAGCACTTTTTATGAAAACTTTACTTAAATAATAACCATAAGAAGGTTTATTATCTGTGGTAGTTAATTCATATATAACAATTTCTTCAATAGTTTTCTTTACTTGTAATTTTGATATTAAATTACTTGTCGCATTGTCTGAAGCCGAAAGTCTTATCTTGAAGTTATTATTGTAATCAATGATGTTTTCATTAGAAACTTCTTCCCATTCACCATTTCTTAGTATACCACTACTTTTAGGCTCTTCTGGAAAGTCGATTAACTCGCATTGTATACCACCTTTAGCAACTTTAGATGAAAGACAAGATGTTATAGTTGAACTAACTTTAGGATTCCTAAATACTGCTATTTGATATGCACTCATAAAGAAACTCCATTTTGTTTTACTTTCGGTGAATTAAAGTACAATAACTGAGATTAATTTCAAGCTTGCTTCCAAAAGGTAAACCTTGAACTATATAAGATTAAGTATTCTTGTAGTATTTCTCTAGAATTTTACTTTAAAGATAATCAAGAATATCTGAAATTCTCCTAACCTTAAGATAGTTCAAATGCTGAACTGAATTTTCATCCATATACTCATGTTCCCAAGTTGCTTCTTCGCACGGAATATGAATAGCACTACATCCAATATTAATTACCGGCAATATATCTGATTTTAATGAATTTCCAATCATCAATAGCTCTTCAGGTACAATGTCTAAATGCTTTATAAGTTTTAAATAATTCTTTTCATTTTTATTGCTCATTATTTCAATATGATGAAAATTATCAGCCAACTCTGATTTAGATAATTTTCGTTCCTGATCAACCAGATCCCCTTTTGTCGCTAAAATAAGTTTATATTTCCCTTTTAGGGTATGTAAAACTTTTTCTACACCATCATATATCTGAATAGGAATAGACATAAGGAATTTACCCAAGTCAATAATCCTGGCAATATCTTTATTTGATATTTTAGAATCACTAAGTCTGATAGCAGTCTCAATCATGGAAAGAGTAAATCCTTTAGCACCATATCCAAACAGTGATAAATTCTCTATTTCAGCATTCAGTAATTGTTCGTCTATAGTAGTTTCATCAGCATAAGATTTCATTATTTCCGCAAATGAATCCCTCACCTGAAAAAAGAAAACCTCACTTTTCCATAAAGTGTCATCTGCATCAAAAGCTACTACTTTTATTTTACTTTGTTTTATGTTCATAGTTAAAACTATTTATTAAATATTCGGAGTAAAAATACCGGTTTGTTTTTTCACTTCCAGCCTATCATACATTTCAAGCATATTGGTATAGTGATTATGAAGTGTTGTATCTATCAGAAATTCTTCACCTTTTAAAATGCGTAAAGCTTTTTCTACTTTATCCTGTCCATATATATCAAACAAACCCTCTTCATATTCTTCCCAAACCAGCTCTTCAATATCCATTCTAATTAGTTCCGCAACCAGAAGTCCAAACTTATCAGTTCCAAATTCCAGCAATTCCACTGCCTTATCTGCATCACCAAGCATGATATATATTTGTGCCTTAAATTCAAGCATAGTGAATTTATTTTTAAATATAACACCGATATAATTATCTATATTTAATGAATCAGGCAAAGTATCAATCTCATCTAAAATATCCTCAGGATTATAATCTTCAAAATGTAAAACCATATTTCGAATCATTTTACCGCTGTTTCTATTGTTATAAACCAAATCTTCTATAGGATAAACTTCAGAAACTCCAGGAACGATCATCTGACAGGAATAAAATCCAAGGTAATTATATTCCCGTATGTACATCTCTTTGCCCATCTGATTGAGAATATCAATAAGATAGTTATATTCAGCATCACATCCTTCGCCATTATATTTCCATGGTGAATATTCAAAGCTTTTTGTTTTACACAAAAAATTAAATCCTAATTTCCCGTTAGAATCAACAAAATGTGATTCAAGATTAGAACTATCCGAAACAAAATTCATATCAAAAGTAGGAACATTAAAAGTATCCAGGTTGTCCAAGTTACGTCCCTGCATCAATTCTGTCATCGTTCTATCAAGTGAAACCTCTAAAATAGGATGTGCGCCAAAAGAAACAAACAGTGTAGAGTTATTAGGATTAATTAGCGAAATAGCAGTAGCAGGAAATTTTCCTCCAAGCGAAGCATCAAGTACCTCTACAATATATCCTAACTTGCGTAATGCTAAAATATCATTGTATAGTCCTTTAAACGACTGCACTATTTCATCCGGAAATTTCGGTAATGAATATCCATTTCTAATAATTTCTATTTTTGCGTGTCTTTCAAAAATCTCACTTAAAGCCTGTACCTGTGTTTCCTGTGGTGTATTGCCTGATGCCAAACCATTACTAAGGTAAAGATTGCTTAAAATATTAATGGGAAAATAAACAGTTTCGCCACTGGATTGTTTCTTAAACGGTAATGCGACAATCTTGTCTTTATAATCACTATTGTAATCTACAAGATCTTCATAATTGAGTTCTTTATCTGCATCATATAACAAACGCAGTTCATCATTTAGATACGCTCCACCAAATTCAAAAGCAATTTCATCAGGATAGTATTGTCGCCTATTAGGAAGATAAAAGTCTATAAAAAAATTATTAGTCTGTAGTCGTTCGACATATTCACCAAAAGCACTTGCCATTGACGCTTCAGATATAATTCCCTTCCCATTGGAATAGATATGCCCAGGAGCTTCAACCGAGGCTAGATTTACAGAGTAACAGTTTTCTAGAGGATGCTTTTCCTGTGATAAAGTCGTTTTACACCCAACATCCTCTAAAACAGCTTTCATTCTTGCGATTGATTCCTCCAACGGGGCGTACTTGGATAAAAGATCCATTTTTTATTTAATCCTAAATTATAAAATACTGAGTTATTGATTTCTACTAAATATACGAAAACTTTCAAGACCTAAATTATCACAACAAATAGAAGATTCAATTATTACCCTAAGTATCCATTAAATAACATAGGAATATACCTTTGCTCCTAAGTTTTTAGAACTTTTGCCTATCCTTCATATATGTGGTTTGCAATTATTGATAGGATTATCGTTATCAGCATAATTATAAATATTAATGCCGGCAAAAAGAGTGCTGCTTGTAAATTTAAAAGAACAATGAATAACGATATAATTGAAACCAGAAACATCGTAATCAGGAGCATTGCTGCTGAAGCTGAAGATTTATCTTTCTGTTTTAAAACAGCTTTTGCAGAAGTTGCCCCATATATTAATGGAGTTCCGCACATAATTAAAAACATAGGTGTAAACAGTGAAAAAATGTTAACTTCACCAAGACTAAATAGAATAAACATTATTAATGATCCAATGAGAGTTATAGAACCCCCTGTAAGCATTAATCTACTTGCACCTAATTTTGACTGTAGTTTACCAGATGCAAAACCACCAATAAACTGTCCTAAATAAGCAATAAGCAGATATATACCATATCTTTCAGGACTAATTTTCAATATCTTATCCGAAATAAAAGGAGCTATAGTTGGAATAACATAAATACAGGATGTTGCTAATCCAAAAATAAGAGAAAATAAAATCAGTCTAGGACTTTTAAAACATCTTACATATTTTTTATAAATCCATACAATATCTAAACCTTTCTTATCAATTCTAGATATTGTTTCAGGCAATAAAATCACCAAAAATAGAACAAATATCCCATACACAAATAGAGCATACAGACAACTTTTCCACCCAAAATTAGTAGCTAAAATTCCAGTCACACATATGCCTAAGGCGGGGATTAATGCAAATGAAATTAATGCATAACTTATAACTGTTTTAGCCTGATGATGATCAAAATAATCGTGTATTATAATATATGTAAGTGTCATACAGCTACTCCCACCCATGGTTATAACAAAACACCCAAACAGTAAAATTAAAAAGAGATTTATCTCTATCCCCAATAAAATCAGTGACGCACCTAAAAAATATAAAAATATAGATAAATAAGCAGCTTTTTTTCTACCGAATCTATTTGCTATCGGTGCACTCCATACAGGTCCAACAGTATATCCCAAAAGCAATAACACCATCATGACTTGCGTCGTAGAAGTTGAAATTTTAAAATATCTGGATATCTCGGGAAAAACAGGAGTCATAAAAACTGTCGCAAATGATCCAAGGCTAATTAAAGACATAAGGCTAACTAACCTCGGAGATTTGGACTTCATAAAATTAAATTTAATTCCACTTTTAAATGGAATAGCCATGTTTTTCATTATCCGGGAGCTCCTTTATAATACTGCTTTCATTATATATTTAACATATTTACTTATCCATTTTTTATCAAAAAGACATATAAGAAAACTTGAAAACAGAACATTTTAGTGTTTAATTAGAACATGTAAATGTTTTGTTAAAAGTAAAGGTATATTATGAATTTCTATTGGGATAAGCTAAAGGATATAAGAACAAGTAAAAAATTATCAATTAATTCAGTAGCTAAGGATATTGGTATATCTAGAGGAACTCTTTGGTCATGGGAACTCGGAGCCAGGCTTCCAAGAGAAAAAAACATAAGAAAACTTGCCTCTGCTTTAAGGGTTCCGCTGAGTGAAATATCTGACTTGCAAGAAAATATAGAACACTCATCTCAGCCACTAAGTGAGTACACAGATTCGTGGGAAAACTTCACCCTTCCCTCTACTAAATGGGAAATGGATAATATTAATTTATTATCACATGGAGTTGATAGTTTAATTAAAACATTAAAAAGAGCTTTTATTATTACAAATGCTTTAATGAATTCAACAAACTTCATGTTCTACATCAAAGATAGTGAACAAAAATACATCACTGCAAACACTGCATTTCTTCATCATTTCGGTATGAATTCGACTCAGAGAATAATTGGATTATCTGATAATAATATTTTCTCAAAAGTAGATGCAAAAATAAACAGCACTGAAGATGAACAGGTATTATTAACAGGTAAAATGAGAGTAAGAGAAGGCCATACTCCAGGAACAAGAAATAAAAAATGGAGTTTAATTACAAAGAAAACAATTTTAGATTCATATGGAAAACTTGCTGGATTAATTGGATGCTATGTGGACATAACAGATAGGAAAAATTCTGAAAAGATTAGAGAGCTACTTGAAATAAATGTGAAATATATGAATTGTGGGTTAGCAATAGTTGACTGTAATAGCACTCATTTTTTATACATAAATAAAGCATATGAAAAACTTTACGGTTTTAAAGCTGAACAGTTCTATAGTGATTCTAATTTATGGTTTTCCAGACTTCATCACGATGATCAAAAAGATGTAAAAGAATATATGTTAAGTGGTCTTTGGCCAGTTAAACATAAGTACAGAATTCTCCAGACAGACAAAACCTATAAATGGATTGAAGTGGTTAGAAATACCATAATGTTTCAAGGTAAAAAATGTATAATAATTATTTCTAGAGAATATCACGAAAACACTACAAAAATAGCAAAGTTAAAAAAATATTTAAGCTCATTAGGAAAACTATCAGATAACGAAAGGAAAAAAATCGAAGCTTTCCATTTGGATTTGTAAACTTTTTTAAACTATGACCAAGTAGTACTTGTTTGAAAACACGTGTTTTTTCCAAGCACGGTTATTTAGAACAGTCACTAAGTAGTAACAATTTTTCATTATTAACTCTTAATTATTAATTTAAATAGATTACGCCCTCGATATAAATTTACCTGTTTCTGTATCGATTTTAACAAGTTCTTCATTTTTCATATATTCAGGAACCTGAATTTCTAAACCTGTTTCTGTAAGTGCAGGTTTTGTACGAGCTGTAGCAGATGCACCTTTTATAGCAGGGTCACATTCTACCAATTGATGAACTACTGTCGCAGGAAGCCTAATAGCAACAATAAAACCTTCAAGTAATAGTGCAATAATTCCTTCCATTTCTTCTTTTATGTATCTAAGCTCATCTGAAATATTTTCAGTACTAAGTTCATACTGCTCATAGTTCTCAATATCCATAAATGTGTGAGTATCACCGGCAGCATAAAGATATTGAACTTCACGTTTTTGAAAATCAGGTTCCTGGAATTGGTCATCACCATTACATGTTAGATCAACCTTTCCAGGCTTAATCAAATTCTTAGCACGGATTTTAAATAACGTACTTCCCCCACGGGCTGTTGGAGTGTGTTTGCCGACATTTTGGACTATATGAGGTGCACCATTAACCTCGATAACAGAACCTGATTTAACTCTACTGGCAGTAATCATAATTATTTCCCTTACCTTTTTATATATTAATTCAATTTATAAAGATCAATTATCAGATTGTAACATACTCAAAATATCGTCTTACAGAATTTATTACAAGCATAGTAAATATCATTAAACATGAAATCTATATTACTACAAGGTGCTTAAAACCTAACCCAGCCGAGCTGGAAGTTGGTTTTAGGTTTTATGGGTTAGGTTTTAAGAGCCAAAAGCCAAGAACCAAGAGCTTGGAATTGTAATATCTGAACTTAAATATTTAAAGTCTTACCAATACTGGTCAAAACTTCGCAATTAAACTCTTAATACTTTAAACTGTTTCTGAAGACAACACTATACACATTCGAACTAAATATGTTATAAATTGATTTAGTGTAGTAAATATCGTAGAAGCAATTGATAGTCCACAATACATAGAAAGCATAACTAATATGAAAATTAACATATCATCTGAAATATGTCAAAAATGCGGAAAATGCTGTAAAGGTCATCCTTTTATTGAATTAACAGAGAAAGAAGTCAACTTACTGGAAGAACAAACCGGATTAACCCAAGATCAGTTTACATGCATAAAAAATAAAGAGACTGGAGAATACTTTTTTAAGTTCAAAAAAAATGGTGAATGTGTTTTCCTGACAAAGAAAAATGGTAATCATTCCTGTAGTGTTTACAATGCAAGACCTAAAATCTGTAGAGATTATCCATCTACATCTGAACAAAAAGAAACCTGTTATAATAAATGCAAAGAATTCCTAACAGATTAAACTATATTTGAAAAGATAAATATGTAATGTCTAAATTATAACCAGTGCTTGTTCGAAAACACCTATTTTTTCCAAACACGGTTATTTTTACCAAGCCGAAGGCATGGTGTTGAGTTATTAAGTCGTTAATTTGTACTCAAAATAAATTATAGTAATGCTTTAATAAAAGATTCAAACCAAATTAACATCTTAATCAATTAACAATTAACCAGTTATGTTCTTTCATAACAGTCACTAACTATTATTAATCAAAAAATATAGAGAATAAATTTATGAGTAAAAACTTCTCGGAAACAGCTGCCTTTATCTGGTCTGTTGCCGATCTTCTACGTGGTGATTTTAAGCAAAGTCAATATGGACGTATTATTTTACCTTTTACTATTTTACGACGTCAGGAGTGTGTTCTTGAAAATAAGAAAGAAGCAGTACTGCTCGAAGCTAAACGTGTCATGTCGAATGAGAAACTGGATGACAGCATAAAAGATAAGTTTTTATGCAAAAAATCAGGCCTGGCTTTTTATAATACCTCACCTATGAATCTGGCAAAACTCGGTGCTGCCGGTATTAAGGATAATTTAAATAACTATATTCATGCGTTTTCTAAAGACGCTCGTGAGATCTTTGAATATTTTAAGTTTGATGAATTTGCAGCACAGCTAAATGATGCAGGACTGCTCTTTAAAATAGTTGAAAAGTTTGCTACGACTGATTTGAGCCCTAATGTTGTCTCCAACCATGAGATGGGATTGATCTTTGAAGAGCTTATTAGACGTTTTGCAGAAGGTTCTAACGAAACAGCCGGGGAACATTTTACTCCTCGTGATATTGTTCGTTTAACAACATCTTTAGTGTTTATGGAAGATGATGATGCCCTGACTAAGGCCGGAGTTATTCGTACGATCTATGACCCGACAGCAGGAACAGGCGGTTTTTTGTCCAGTGGCATGGAATATGTTCACGGGCTTAATCCAAATGCGGTTATGCGTGCCTTTGGACAGGAGCTTAATCCTGAATCTTATGCTATATGTAAAGGTGATATGCTGATTAAAGGTCAGGACATCTCGCGCATTAAACTTGGCAATACTCTTTCTAACGATCAACTGCCGCAGGATAAATTTGATTATATGCTTTCAAATCCTCCGTTTGGTGTAGATTGGAAGAAAGTAGAAAGCGTTATAAAAACTGAAAATCAGGTGGAAGGTTTTAATGGTCGTTTTGGTCCAGGTCTGCCACGGGTTTCTGACGGATCACTGTTATTTTTGATGCACCTGTTAAACAAGTGCCTCGATGTTCAAAACGGCGGCAGCCGTGTAGGTATTATTCTCAATGGTTCACCGCTATTTACCGGTGGTGCCGGAAGCGGCGAAAGCGAGATTCGACGTTATGTGCTTGAATCAGATCTGGTGGAAGCTATTATTGCACTACCTACTGATATGTTTTATAACACCGGAATTGCTACTTACGTATGGGTTTTGACTAATAAAAAAACTCCTGAACGAAAAGGCAGAGTTCAATTGATTGATGCTACTGAACTTTATGTTGCTATGCGAAAATCGCTAGGTTCTAAACGCCGTGTGCTGAATGATGAACATATTAAACAAATCACCCGTTGCTTTGGTGAATTTGAAGAAATGGAACTAGTACTTGATTCTCCGAGACAAACAGCAGCCTCCACAAGAGGTCGTAAATCAGCAGCACCTAAAAAAGAAAAACCTAAAAAGTTCTCAAGTAAAATTTTCAAGACTACTGATTTTGGTTATCGCAGGATCACCGTGGAACGTCCTCTTCGGATATCAGCACAACTATCGGATGAAAGAATTAGCGAACTAAAGTATGCACCGAAACCATTTAACGCAGCCATGAAGTTTCTCGACAAAACCTATACTCCTCTGAATGGCTTATTTAATGAAGAGGATATTGAAGAAATTCGTACTGAATTAAAAAAGGATTTCAAAGAACTTAAAGAAAAACAGATTAAAGAAATTCTATTGCCTAAAATATGGATTTTTCAGCAGGAACTTTTAGTCAAAGCACAAAGACTGCAATCCGTTCTCGGTAAAGAACAATTTAATGACTATCAAAATTTTGAGGAAAAATTCAAAACCGCTTTGAAACAAAGTGGTGTCAAGCTGGATAACAAAGAGAAAAAACAACTTGATAACGCAATCACCTGGGAAAATCCAGATGCTAAACCGGTCATCAAAAAAGTTCACAAAAACAAATCTGCTAATCCGCTTTATGGATTATTTGACGTTGATGGCAAAACAATAGAATACAAAGCCAGCGGTAATCTGCGTGATAATGAAAATATCCCGCTTGATCCGACTCAACCAACTATTCAGACAATTGAAACTTATTTCAATAAAGAAGTAGCTCCTCATGTACCAGACGCTTGGATTGATGCTTCAAAATGCGACAAAATTGATGGTGAGATTGGTATTGTCGGATATGAAATACCTTTTAATAGACACTTTTATCAATATATAGCTCCACGCTCATTAGAAGAAATAGATTCTGAACTTGATGCAGTTACAAAAGAAATCATGACACTTCTCCAAGAGGTACATTCGTGAGCAAATACAAAACCTATCCTGAGTATAAAAGCTCAGAAGTTGAATGGCTGGGGAAAATTCCTAAGCATTGGAATGTTAAGAAAATAAAATATTCAGCCGTTTGCACTCCAAGTAATATTGATAAAAAGTCAAAGAATGGCGAGGAAGCAGTAATTCTTTGTAATTATACAGATGTTTATTATAATGAAGAAATTGATAGCAATCTTGATTTCATGAAGGCAACAGCTACTGATGAACAAATAAAAAAGTTTACTCTTAGAAAAAATGATGTAATTATTACAAAAGATTCTGAAGATCCTAATGATATTGCTGTGCCAACTTTAATTATAGAAGATGTAAACTCATTGGTTTGTGGATATCATCTTGCCTTAATCAGAGCTACCAATAGTTATGGACCTTTTTTGAAAAGATATTTCAATTCAAAATTTGCAAGAAGTTTCTTTGCGACTAAAGCAAATGGACTTACTCGATATGGATTAGGAACATACCCTTTAGTTAATGCACCAGTTCCAATGCCACCGTTCACCGAACAAGAAACTATCGCATCGTTTCTTGATTCTGAAATTGGGAAGATTAATCAACTGATTAAGAAACAGGAGAAGCTCATTGTTTTGTTGGAGGAAAAACGACAGGCCGTGATAAATCACGCCGTTACCAAAGGTCTTGATCCTAGTGTTCCAATGAAAGATTCCGGCGTCGAATGGCTCGGCGAGATCCCAAAGCATTGGGATATTGTACCTATGAAAAGAATAGTTGAGGTCAAAGATGGAACACATAATACTCCTAAATATGTAACTCCTTCAAAATATTCATTCCCTTTAATTACCTCTAAGGACTTTTTTGGGAATCGTATTTCTTTTGAAACTTCAAAGTTTATATCTCGTGAAGATCATTTTGAAATTATTAAAAGATCTAACACTGAAGCTGGCGATGTCTTAATGTCAATGATTGGAGGTAATATAGGTAAAGCTGTAATTGTAAAAGAAACTGCAGATTTTTCGATTAAAAATGTAGCTTTATTTAAAGCTAAAGCATTTTCAAATACTGCTGAATATATTCTTTACTATTTGCAAAGTGGATTGCTAGATATTCAAATATCATTGCTTAGTCGAGGTGGGGCACAAGGGTTTCTGTCACTTGGAGATTTAAGAAATTTACAATTTTTCAAGGTTCCCAAAAATGAAATGAAAGAGATTGTCAGATATTTAAATCAATGTGCAAGTAAGTTTGATAACCTAATTGATAAAGCCCAATCAGCAATAGAATTACTGCAAGAACGCCGAACAGCTTTAATCTCCGCAGCAGTAACCGGAAAAATAGATGTAAGAGGTTTTAAGAATAACGAGGATGTACTGTGACGATTAAATCCATAGAAATAAAAAATATTAAGGGTATATCCCACAAAAAGTTTGAGTTAGACCTTATTCCTAACAAGCCTAATTTACTTGTAGCCCCAAATGGTTTTGGGAAAAGCTCTTTTGCTGTTGCCTTAGATTCAATGAATTTAAAAAGGATTAACCTGCATAAAGACAATTACCATGAAAAGAATGATAAACTTAGCCCTGAGATAAATATAGTAGTTTGTGCTAAAGGCGTGACAGAACGTTGCCTTTCTGCAACTAATACATCAAATGAAATCTTAAAAGAATTCGACATCAAGGTGATTAATTCACAATTAAAAGCAAAGGCAACTAAAAAAAATATGGGAGGGTTCACTCAAGCGACCGCCTCCATGGAAGTTAACTCGATTGTTCTCATTGATACAATTCCTAAGAAAACTGCTTTTAATTATAAAGTGTCTGAGGCAAGGCATAAGTTTGGGTCTAATGGAAAAATCCTACCCAACATCTTAAGTCTATTGTCAAATACCGATTTACTAGATGAAATAGTAAGTTACGTCGACCTAAAAAAGTTTAATGGTAAAACCATTTCTAAAAAAATTGATGTTTTGATTGAAAATATCAATAAACAGTCTGGATCTACAGATGAAATAAAGAAATGGATAGAAGCAAATCAGCTACACCTTTCTCCAATTACGTACCTGCCAGATATGGTTGAGATAATTAATCGTCGACAAATTTATAATTTAGTAGACTCTTACTTATCGTCGATTCAGATTATAGATATTTATAAAACAGACTCGAAAGCATTTACTGCTGCTTTATCCTATAATAAATATTTGAAAGAAAAAGAAGGCTATATTGAATTACTTAAATCACTTGATACCACACGGTTTTCAATAAAACCAAAAGAAGACAAAAAAAAAGGACTAATTGTTCACTTTCCTAAAGCTCATGAATTTTCTAATGGAGAAAGAGATGTTTTATCATTTGTCATGCAACTAGAGAGAGCAAAGAATAAACTAAAACAACATAAGTGCATTCTTGTTATTGATGAAATTTTCGATTATCTTGATGATGCCAACTTAATTGTATTTCAGTATTATGTAACAAGATTTATTGATGATTTCAAAAAACAGGGAAAAGAATTATATCCGATTTTGATGACACACCTTGATCCGTATTGCTTCAAGCATTTCTGTTTTAATAGACATAAATTAAATGTTAGGTTCTTATCGAAGCGCCCTCCTCAAATTAAGACCAGCATGAAAAATTTGATAAAGAAACGTGATGATGAATCAATAAAGGATAATACTAACAAATATCACTTTCACTACAATCCCGAAGAAGTTGATCTACAAAATGAATTTCATCAATTAGGTTTGAAGAAATCATGGGGTAAATCTCATCTTTTTTATACTCATATACATTCTGAGACAAGAAAGTATTTAAATAGTGAAACAGATTATGATCCTTTTGCAGTTTGTTTTAGCTTAAGGATAAAAATAGAAGAAATCATTTATAGAAAACTAGAATCAGAAGATCACAAAAGTGAATTTCTTGAAGAACATGGCACAAAGAAAAAATTATATAAGGCAATTGAGTTGGGCTATGATGTACTTGATTCATACTTTTTATTAGGATTAATCTATAATGATAATCTTCATTGGCATGATAATAGAGATAATGAGTCTCCTATCTTAACTAAACTAGACAACCTGATAATCAAAAAAATGATTAAAGACATCTTTAATACAGAGATTGAGTGAGGAAATTGTATGAGCAAATCAGACGAAAAAACATTTCAGAATGAGATAATAGATTCCATACTGGTTAATAGCTGGCTTTTGGGGGAATTTAATATGCCAAACTCCTGTACATTTAAATTATAAATCTCATACAAAAGAAGGGTTTTATTTATGAATAAGAAGAATGAACTCTCGGTAAAAGATGAATTGACTGATTTTTTGCTGTACACCGTTCCAAATGGTGAAGTTAAGGTTGAAGTATTTTTACATAATGAAACGATCTGGCTCACTCAGGGTAAAATAGCAGAACTGTTTGGTGTACAAAGACCGGCAATAACAAAGCACTTAAAAAATATTTTTGAGAGCGGAGAACTGAATAAAACTCTGGTTAGTTCCATTTTGGAACATACCACTCAACATGGTGCACTGAAAAATAAAACACAGACGAAATCAGTAAAATACTATAATCTTGATGCTATAATATCTGTTGGTTACAGAGTCAACTCTTCTAAGGCAACTCAGTTTAGAATCTGGGCAACAAAGCTACTTAAAGAATATATTACAAAAGGCTTTGCCATGGATGATGAGCGGATGAAAAACGGTCGTTACTTTGGTAAAGACTACTTTAGAGAACTGCTTGAAAGAGTACGTTCTATCAGAGCCAGTGAGCGAAGAATATATCAGCAAATTACAGATATATTTGCGGAGTGTAGTATTGATTACGATAGAAACTCAAAAATAACACTACAGTTTTATTCTCATATTCAAGATAAATTTCACTTTGCTATTAGCGGTCATACAGCAGCAGAGATTATATATTTGAATGCTAATGCAGAAAAGCCCTTAATGGGATTGCAAACATTTAAAAATGCTCCGAATGGCAGAATCCTGAAATCTGACACAACAATTGGCAAGAATTATTTAACTGAGAAAGATATCAAGAAGTTGGAGCGTACTGTCTCTGCTTTTTTTGACTACATAGAAAATATAATTGAGAGAAGAAACAGTTTTACGATGGACCAGTTTTCTATTACTGTAAATAAGTTTTTGGAATTTAACGAGTATAACATAATTGAAGGATATGGAACCGTATCACGTATACAAGCAGATAATAAAGCTTATATTGAGTATGATAAATTTAATAAAACACAGAATATAGAGTCAGATTTTGACTTAATACTCAAATCATTACCTAAAGGTAAAAACCATGACTAAATCAGACGAACGTACATTTCAAAATGAGATAATAGATTCCATGCTGGTTAATGGCTGGCTTTTGGGTGAGCCTAATAAATATAATAGGGTAACAGCTTTATATGAAGAAGATTTACTGGGTTTTGTACAGGAATCTCAGCCGAAAGAATGGGCTAAGTATGAAAGACTTTATCCTAAGGAAGCCGAAACACGTCTTATTAATGCAGTAGTTAAGCGTTTAGAAAAAAGTAATCCTAATACTTCAGATAAAGAATTGCGGCGTTTTGGTACTTTAGGTGTTTTACGCAAAGAGATTAATGATACTCCATGCCGTTTTAGTCTTTGTCAGTTTAAGCCGGAACATAACCTCAACCCTGAAACTTTAAAACGCTACAACCAAAATCGTCTGCGAGTCGTGCCGGAGTTGGTTTATTCACCTTATGCCACAGAAGAACATCTTCGAAAAACAAGCACAAAAGCAAAAGCATACCGCATTGATTTAGTCTTATTCATCAACGGTTTACCCATTATCACATTGGAACTGAAATCAGAATTCAAACAAGCTATAGAGAATGCGGTAAAACAGTATAAAACAACACGTTTACCTAAAGACACCATCACCCGAAAAACAGAGCCGCTATTGACTTTTAAACGTGGAGCGTTGGTGCATTTTGCAGTTAGTCAGTATGAAGTCTTTATGTGTACAAAACTATCCGGCACTGAATCATTTTTTCTACCGTTCAACAAAGGCAGCAAAGGCGGTGGCAAAGGTAATGATGTACCAGAAAATCCTAACCGTTATGCGACAGATTATCTTTGGAATGAAGTATTGCTCCCTGATAATATTTTGAGAATTATCAGTGATTTTGTTCATTTAGAGATCAAAGAAAAACAGGATGCTACCGGTTTAAAACATAAAAAAGAAACACTTATTTTTCCACGCTATCATCAATGGGATGTAGTCAAAAAATTAATAGCAGCAACCAGACTGGAAGGTGCCGGTCATAGATATTTGATACAGCATAGTGCGGGTTCCGGCAAATCAAATTCAATAGCCTGGACAGCACATCAACTGTCAGCATTATACGATAATGACGGCAATAAACAATTTGATTCAATAATTATTGTTACCGACCGTACTATTTTAGATGCGCAGCTTCAAGATACTATTTCACAATTTACAGATATTGATGGAGTAGTCGGGCGTATCAATCACAAAGAAGGACAGGGTTCAAAGTCAGAAAAACTGGCAAAGGCTCTGGAATCACGCCAGCGTATAATTATCGTAACAATTCAGACTTTTGCATTTGTTTTAGACTGGATAGAAAAAAGTGCGAAGCTCAAGAAAAATAGATTCGCAGTAATTGCAGATGAAGCTCATAGTTCCCAGAGTGGTTCTACCGCTAAAGGAATGAAAGGAATTCTTAGTAAAAAGAGAGAAGATGAAGATACTAAGGGATTGTAAAATAATAAACTAAGCGATATTTAATAATCCTGTAAAACGAGTATACTTTTATGTATGAGTATAAAACAGGAAGAAATAGATTTATTCAGAGAAAAATATTTGACCCTAAA
>Ga0233431_1003813_pt1 | contig 17290 bp, 17 predicted proteins | sample SI_118_April2016_FD_179867 | JGI IMG/M metagenome (GOLD analysis project Ga0233431, IMG submission 179867) | Seawater microbial communities from Saanich Inlet, British Columbia, Canada - SI_118_April2016_200_MG | ecosystem: Environmental > Aquatic > Marine > Inlet | place: Canada: British... | reverse complement strand
GTAGTTTTGCCAACTCCAGGTGGTCCCCAGAAAATCATGGATGAGAGCTGGCCCAATCCAGCCATCACAGCTAGTGGTCTATCCTCACCCACCAAGTGTGATTGGCCGATAAATTCTTCAAGAGTTTTAGGACGCAGATCAAGAGCAAGTTGAGACATATATTAGACTTGTAGTGAAATAACAGAACGACCACTTATGGCATCTTTTATGCATTTTCGATGCTTTCTTTTCCTCAAGTAGCTCTGGCTACTATGGTCATCAAAATCAACGTAAATGCTATAAAATCTATTCATAATTAATTCGTTTCTTATTTCACTACAGGTCTATTTACTTTAGCACGGATTTGGGAAACCAAACAATACCCAAAGATAGAGCTCAAAATTATGTATTAAACCTTTACGCTCAATATGAAACTTGTAATGCAATAAACTTACTTCAAGACTTTCAGCCTTCGTTTAGACACATTTCGCATAAAGTTTAATACATATTATGACTAGTTGAGAAAATTGTACAAATATTCTTTTACTTGAGTAGTGACTGTGAGCTTCATCAGTCCTTCATCTGGTTGACCATAATAGATAACAGATCCAAGTGGTAGTAACAGGGTTAAAGCTACAGTTGCCAAATCTTCTTCACCATCCACAAAGATTGTTCCACCTGCCGAAATACTAGATTTCAAAGTAGTAACTAGCCCAGAGCTAATTTCTCCGGCATGATTTTTCACCGTATAGTTTGGAACAGCCTTAGTTTGCACTGGCTTTCTTTTAGTTTTATTATCGTAAATAGCTAGGTGAAACTTTTTATTTTCTTGTAAAAATCTTGATAAAGTAGCATCTCCAACTACTGCCACGAGCTGTTCATCATCGTGAGCAATTTCGGTTACTATCTCTGCTCTAAACTGTTTGAGTTTGGAATGTTGGGCAGAAGTTAAAACTACACCATTTTTAATAGCCAGCTCCAGCACCTTGCCCTCTCTGTTTATTTTTCCGGCACGAATTCTAGCCGAGTGAATAGGTTGCCCGAGTTCATCATTAACCAGTTGGCAGATGTGAACTGGTAAGGGTTCTAAATTAAGCTCTTGCCTCTTTTGATTAATGACATTGGCCCCTTGTTTGGTTTCTGTAGTAACTGCCAATCCCTCAATATCTGTGTTTGTTAGGGTAGTACCAAAAATATTTTGCAGAGTAAGGATCTCAAAATGAATTTTACTGTCATGACAAAACTTCTCAATCACTTCTTTCCTTTGTTCATAAGTTTGGATAGAGTTAGGAAGTTGTTTTGTTACTGCCATCTCTTGGTTAGTGAGACCAATAATAATGTGTCTCGAAAGACCAGAGGCAAATTTAATAAACTTCTCATGACCAATATGAAAATGATCAAAAGTGCCACCCAGAGCTAGAAGGGTGTAATTTTTGGAGTTCACAGAAAGCATTTTAACTCAAAGAAAAAAACTTTGTCGGGGAGACCCTGATTTTTGATGGGACGATCTCTTCCCTCGTTTTTCAAATGTATTCGATTCAGCCAAGATCGACTTGGCTTCATCGAGGGGAGACCCCGCCTTTGGCGGGGTGCAAACTCCCCTCCATAAAAAAACCCAGCTCAAGGCTGGGTTTTTGTATGTCGGGGAGACAGGACTCGAACCTGCGACCTCACGCTCCCAAAGCGCGCACTCTAGCCATCTGAGCTACTCCCCGAATCTAACCTATTTTAACAGTGATTGGTAATTATTGTCTTGCAGGTAGTGCGCGCTTTGGGACCTATAGATAAAAGCTGCTCTACTTACTCACCATCACTTTGTGTCGAAGCTGGGACTCCCCCGAATCAGGCTAAGGCCTGAATTCAAGGATAAACTTCTCGTCCCATTCTTTCTTATCACTCAAAAATTAAAGACAAGCTATATTTTTGAGTAATGTGCCGAAGGTGGGACTCGAACCCACACTCATTTGCATGAAAGAGATTTTAAGTCTCTCGCGTCTACCAATTCCGCCACTTCGGCTATATTCCAGGTAGTAATTATAGCACTGACAAGATCACAAATAAACGCTATAATACGTTTCTCCTTGAGTAGGAATTTTGTTGACTGCTTCAAGCTTGGTCTTATGACCAAAGAGTATGGTTATTATTGAAAAGTATGAAAAACAAAGAAAAAATTAATCAGTCAAAGAATAGTTCCGGCATCAACAGGGGTGCTTTGATTATTCTGTCTTTAGTCATGGTGGTCAATGCCTTGAGTTACGGCATTATTATTCCCCTCATCTACCCTTATGTTTCCAGATTTGGTCTAAACCCCACATCTTTTGGATTCTTATTTGCCTCGTACTCTCTGTTTCAGTTTTTGGCCACACCTTTGATAGGTAGATTGTCTGATAGATATGGCAGAAAACCCCTACTCCTGATGAGTTTGTTTGGCACCAGTGTTTCGTTGGCGGTGTTTGCTTCTGCAGGTGGTGTATTTCAGCTATTTTTGGCCAGAATACTAGATGGTATTACTGGGGGTAATATGTCTGTGGCTCAAGCCGTGATTGCCGATTCTGTTAAATCCAAAGAGCGTGCCAAGTATTTTGGCATCTTGGGTGCTTCGTTTGGATTTGGTTTCTTGATTGGACCAGCTTTGGGTGGTTTGTTGGGTCAGATTTCGTTGACAGCTCCTTTTTGGGCAGCATCAGCTTTAGCTCTAGTTGGAACTTTGTTGGGATTCTTTTTCTTGCCCGAAACTAGAAGTCGCCAGAACGAGGTTGTGCAGAAGAAAGAGCCATTAATAGATTTTAAAAACCTCTGGCGAGCTCTGTTCAAACCTCTGACAGGCATTATTTTGCTTATTACCTTGACCTCTGCAGTTGCTCAGAATGCGTTTTCTATTGGGTTTCAGTCATTTACAGTAGACGTTCTTAAGTACACTCCCGTACAAGTTGGTCTAATCTTTACCGCTTTTGGTTTGGTCAACTTATTAATGCAAGGAGTGGGTATAGGGTTGTTGCTTAAAAAGTTTTCGCTCAAGACATTGCTGATGGTTTCCATGTTAGTCAGCACCGTCCTGACCGGACTGATGGGTTTTGCTCAAGTTTCAATTGTATTTCTAGTTTTTATGGTAGCTTTTATGTTTGTGCCACCCAGTATGCCGTTTTTGTCGGCTATGATCTCGGAAAGAACCAATCCGGAAGATCAAGGAGGAGTTTTGGGTTTAAGACAGTCCTATATGTCTCTGGGACAGATCATCGGGCCAATCCTAGCAGGTTTAGTAGCTAGTATTTATATTCCAGCTATTTTCTGGGCAGTGGCCATTATGTTTGGAGTATCTTTTTGGCTATCTAGAAAAGTAACTGATGTAGAAGTAAGTAACAAACTGGATTTGTGATAAAATCTAGAGTGTTGCGGGTGTAGTACAGTGGTTAGTATTTCTCCCTTCCAAGGAGAGGACGACGGTTCGAATCCGTTCACCCGCTCATAAAAAATAAAGACCCGCAGGGTCTTTATTTTTTATGAATGGGATGATTAGGTAATGACTGTTGAACGCAGTGAACAAGGTTCTGCCTTCAAGTGAGCGTAAGATTATTGAGAGTGATGATTAACGAAGCACGTGAGTAATCCCCGAAGGGGAGAATCCGTTCACCCGCTCATAGATAATAGACTTCCTTGTAATATATTAGCCAACTGTGATAGTTTGATAGATATTGTTATTATTATAAAGAGAGCTGTTGTGGGAAAGAGAGTTGAAGATTATCCAGTTGGTACATATCTCAAACTGATTAGATCCACTGCCCTAGCATCACCGCTAGATGATCGAGAAGAGATAAGACGCAAGATTGACCAAAAAGGAGCCGAAAGGTATTCTCAACCTGGTTTAGTTACAGTTGTGCCTATTGAAACAATGCTTAAGGTCTTACAAGAACCACAAGCTTTGGGAAAACAGGGAGAATTGAGAATATATATCCTGGCGATTGCTATTTGTTTAAAAAGTAGTCCGTTATATGGTTTAATATTTGCTGTAGATGAATCAACACTAGAGCAAGTATTTGACAAACTATAATATTATTTATCAAAGAAATTAAGCATAGAGATGATCATTGAGAAAAGACCCGTTGTATATTGGAAAGAATTGGATTTGGTAAAAACAAGCACCGAACGAGGAGTGAGAGTAAAAACAATATGTAATATTGAAGCAACTTTTTATCCAGAAGAAACTTCTTTAGATGGTTGGCAAGCAAGTAAGAATGGTATGGCCAAACCAATTGATATTGATGGTAGTAGGGTGGATTCAGTGTTACCGGTCGATATTGGGTATGAATACATGGGTCACCCAATGGATGAAGATGGGCAAAAAATTGCGGGAATAGCGCTACTTAAGATTATTCAAAGTGATGCAAACTATTCCATAATTGGACTAGTTGTGGCCATTCCATCAGATAAGATTAGAAAACTTCGTGTCATGAATAAGTGATTAAAGATTTTGTTATTTTGTAGATAGTTATTTATAACTGGATGAAGCTCATAGTTAATATTTTTTTGACAAAGTGTGATATATTAATAACTACAGTACAGTAAGGAAAGAAAAATATATGAATGTTGATCAAAGAGAAGCTACTCCTTGGGGAGATTTAAATTCAGATACAACTAGAGAAAAACAGGGAAGGAAAAATAGATTGAGTGTTAGAGTATTACTGACAGAAACAGTAGATGCAACATTTTACTCCAGAGAAACATTATTAGAAGGATGGCAGGTAGATGCTGATAAATCAGTTCAACCTGCAGGTGGTGCTGGTAAAGAAGGTGAATTGTTGGCTGGAGTAGAGTGTGAGCACCTAGGTCATCCCTTGGATGAAAGTGGTCAAAAAATAGCTAAGATTGAGTTGTTAAGGATTACTCGATGTGAGACGAATTATACGTTAAATAATATAGTGGTAGCAGTTCCATCAGATCAGAGTGGTAAGCTAAGTGTTATCAGAGATAATTAATAAATAGAATCTGCATGCAATAATGACGCAGTTGGAAAATAAGTTTAGAGAGACTACTAGGAAAGTAAATTGGTCACAGCTTGTACCTCTGTTAACTCTAACTCCCTCCACTCCCCCTTCTTAAGCTCACCTAGCTCCAGTGGGCCGAACTGGGTGCGGACTAGCCGGAGTGTATTGTATCCAGATTTTTCCATCATCTTGCGAACGACGTGTTTCTGACCACTAGTAATAGTGATGCTCAACCAATTCTCTGGCATTCGGTGGATATCTATAGGTTTAATTTTCTTTCTATCTATCTGCATGCCTCGCTTAAGATGAGAAAAAGCTGGGCTGGTGACTTTTCTATCTGGTTGAACTTGATAGGTTTTTTCTATTTTAAACTTGGGGTGAGTAAGGACTTGAGCTAGCTGTCCATCGTTGGTGATAAGTAGCAATCCTTCACTTTCCAGATCTAGCCGTCCCACAGGGAAAAGGTGTTGGTACTCTTTTGGTAGCAGAGACATAACGGTGGGCCTGTCCAGTTCATCACTTCTAGTGGTTACCACTCCGGGTGGTTTGTGAAGCAATAAATAACACAATTCCTTGTCTGGTGTTAGGTTTTTACCAGCCAGCTCTACTTGGTCTTTGCCAGGAGTGACTCTCTGCCCAATATGAGCCGGTTGGTCATTAACTTTGACCTGCTTTTTCTCGATCTGTTTTTCTGCAGCTCTGCGAGATAGGCCCGTCATCTGGGCAATATATTTTTGGAGTTTGATTGTTGGGCTGGTTTTACTTATCATACGAGTTATGAAAACTTTATTAATTGCTGATACTCATTTTGATACTAGTTTCGAGCCAGCTCGATATAAGGCTATTATACGCTTGATTAAGTCTGTAGACAGAGTGGTTATTGCTGGAGATTTTTGGGACTCATTCTTGTGTAGTTTTGATGAGTTTGTAGATTCCGGTTGGAACAAGATGTTCCCCCTACTTAAAGAAAAGAAAACTATTTATATACATGGTAATCATGACAGACCAAAACACTGTAATGAGCGGGTCAAGCTATTTTCTGTCAAGCAACTGGATAAATATACTCTGGAAACTAAAGAACAGTCATTTTTAATTGAACATGGTCACACCTTGGCTAGTGAGTTTGAACAACGTCACGCTCACATCACAAAAATATTTAGAGGGCTGTATCCTTGGCTTGATGCTAGGTTTGGAGGGCATGGCATATTTGGTCCCATGATCGTCAAGTTTATTGAGTTTAATCATAATCAGCTATGGAAAAGAATGAAGATTAGACTGGAGAGTAATCAAGATTGGTTAGCGGGCAAACAGCAACTAGTAGTAGGACACTGTCACTTCCAGAAGAAAAATACTAAATTAAGGTTACAGAGCATTGGTAGTTTTAGATGGGGAGTAGCCAGGTACGGCATTATTGGACCACAGGGACTGGAAGTATTTGAGGAACGGTATGATTAACAGTCAAGTGATTAAAGATAGAGCCAAGATAACTGGGCTGATTAGAGGTTTTTTTACCCAACAAGATTTTTTGGAAGTTGAAACTCCCCTTCTGGTTAAACATCCGGGTACAGAGCCGTACTTGGAGGTGTTTGAGACAGAGCTAAAAACAGACAGGGGGCAGACTGCTAGAGCCTTTTTGAGCACTAGTCCAGAGTTATCGATGAAGAAGTTGTTGGGAGAGGGTTTGGGCAACATGTTTCAGATCTGCAAAAGTTTTAGAAACGGTGAGGGCATAGGAGACTGGCACAACCACGAGTTTACAATTCTTGAATGGTACAGGGTGGATGCCGACTACACTCAGATCATGCAAGACTTTGAACAGATGATGGTGTACGTATTGGAGGGCTTGGGTCGGGATATGGTGATCGAATATCAAGGTAACAAATACGATCTATCTTCTCCGTGGGAGAGAGTGAGTGTGGTAGAAGCTTTTGAAAAGTATGCCAATGTTTTGGAAAAGGATTTTTTTAGTGCTGATGCATTAAACAAACATTGTTTAAATGAGGGATACTCTGGTCAAAAATTAAACTATGATGATGCCTTTTATTGGATAATGCAAAACAAGGTTGAGCCGTACTTGGGTAGATCCAAACCCACTATTATTTATGACTACCCTGTTTCTCAAGCGGCTCTTTCTAAAAGAAAAAAGACTGATCCTCGTTTGGCCGAGAGGTTTGAAGTTTACTTGGCTGGACTAGAACTGGGCAATGCTTTTTCGGAGTTAATAGATCCAGTGGAACAAAAATCAAGAATGGTGGCAGAGCTGGAGATGAGAAAAGCTTTGGGTAAGGTGGAGTATGAATTGGACACAGACTTCATCTCTGCTCTAGAAAAAGGTCTGCCAGAAACTGGAGGCATTGCAGTTGGGGTAGATAGATTAGTAATGTTGCTACTGGATAAACCCAGTATTCAAGACGTAATAATATTTCCTGTCAATCAGATATTCAAAAAAGAATTAAATAAATAATTGTTGTTAGTGATATAATTTCCTCCTATGCCAAGCATCAAAGCCGGAAATATTACCAAGGGTTGTTATATTTTGTTTAAAAATCAGCCATATCATGTGACGAAAGCAGATTTCAACAGTCCTGGCAAGGGCTCGGCGTTCATGAGATGTAAGATGAAAAGTGTCAAGACTGGGCAGACCCAGGACTTTACATACAAGTCAAACGAAATGGTAGAAGAGCTAGATATCCAAAGTCTTAAGATGCAGTTTCTATATGCAGACAACACCAGTGCGGTGTTTATGGACGACAGAACCTATGAGCAACAAGAAGTACCCAAAGCATTACTTGAAGACAAGCTAGACCTATTAACAGCAGATATTGAATGTTACATCATGTTAAGCGAAGACGAAGTTTTAGGTGTAAGTCTACCGCCCAAGGTAAAGTTAAAAGTTAAAGAGGCTCGCGATGCGGTGGCTGGCAATACTGTGGGTCAAGCCAGAAAAGAAGTTGAGCTTGAGACGGGTTTAAAACTTCAAGCTCCTTTGTTTGTGAAAACTGGAGATACATTAATTGTTGATACAGATTCCAAACAATACGTTTCCAGAACTTAACAATTTCAAGATTAACTAGTGGCTGCAGATAGAGCAAAGATCAGAAAGATGACAAGCAGTCCAATTCCCATGCGGTGAGTGACTTCTTTTAGCCGATATCTAAACAAGACAAACACAAATGCCAGAGTGATGGCCAGGAGGAAGAGTAAGTCGCTGATAGGTAAGATGCTTCTTAAAGAAGTGTTAAACAGGATGATGGCTGGGAAAAGAGTAAGATTAAAAAGGTTGCTGCCTAGTAATGTGCCAACTACAACTTTGTTATTTTCATGTTTTTCTGCTAGCAGGATGGTGATTAATTCTGGGAGGGAAGTTGAGATTGATGTGAGAGTTAAACCTAAGACTGTAGTACTGATGCCCCATATTACAGCCAAAGACTCTATGGCAGTTACCGTTAAGCTACCTCCAAAGATCAAGCCTACCAGGCTTAAGATAAAGGCTACTGTAGTTATTCCAGCTGGATAATGATGTTTTTTCTTTTCTACTTTAACCATTTTTGTAATGAGATTTTTGTCTTCATGCTTACGCCCTTGTACTCCCAGCCAGTATTCGTAACCTAGGGATCCGCCAAGGGCTAATAAAAGTAACACCGCCTGTATGGCATTTGGGATGGGAGAAAATCTTAAAGCAATAAAGAGCAAGGTCACACCAAGCAGAACCAGGGCATTTTTTTGAGTCTTATGATTGCCTATCTTGACATGTCCAGCTACTACAGCTAGACCAAAAATTAAAGATAGATTGATAATGCTACTCCCTACAAGATTGCCAAAAGCTAGACCAGGATCATGATGAGTTAAGGAAGAGATGGTGACCACTAGTTCTGGCAGATTGGTTCCAAGACCCACAATCACTAGGGAAACTAGCAAAGGAGATAGTTTCCATTTGGCAGAAATAGTCTGCATAATCTCCAGAAAAACTGTTGCCGAGATAAGCAGAACAACTAATCCAATGAAAAAATTAATCACTTAAGTTCCCTCTCTATTTCTATGAGTCTATTGTACTTGCTAATTCTTTCACCTCTGGTGGGTCCAACTTTAATAAACCTTGATCCCACTGCTACTGCTAGATCGACCATAGATGTGTCGTTAGTCTCCCCTCCTCCTCTGTGTGAGGGAACAGTGACTAACCCATGCTGATTGGCTAGCTGGCAACATTCTACAGTTTCTGTTAATGTACCCACTTGGTTGAGTTTAATTAAAATAGCCGAGATAGCTTGTTGGTTTATAGCTTGCTGGAGTCTATCTGTACTTGTGACTGTTAGATCGTCTCCTAGATGTAAAATTTTGTGAGCATTGGTAATTTTGTTAAACCTGGTCCAGGCAGACCAGTCATCTTCTGCCAGCATATCTTCTAGAGAAACAACGGGGTATTTGTCTAACCAGGGGGTGTAGTACTCAATAAGTTCGTCCGAGGTTAGAGCTTTGTCTTCTATTTTTAGCTGATACTTACCATCTTGGTAAAACTCATTGGCGGCTGCGTCGATGGAGATAGCAATATCTGCTCCCGGTTTGAATCCTGCTTGTTCTATAGCTTGGGTTAAAAACTGGAGAGGAGCTTCGTTACTTTCTATTCCCTCTGGGGCAAACGCGCCTTCATTGCCTACATTGGTGGAAAGACCTTTGTTTGTTAAAACTTTTTCTAGGGTGTGGTAAGTTTCTAGAACAGACTCGATGCTTTTTTCTACAGTTTCTGTGCCTACCGCAGACAAGCAGTACTCTTGTAGATCTGTACTGTTGGCGGCGTGTTTGCCCCCTTCTATTGCCACCATCATGGGTTTGGGCAGTGATGCTAGGTTGGGTTTGGTTTGAAAAGTATCGATGATATGTCTATACAAAGGTTTTTTTAGACTACTGGCTGTTGCTTTGGCTACAGCTAGTGATACAGCCAGAATAGAATTGCCTCCTAGTTTGGATTTATTGGGAGTGCCATCTAGATCTATTAGAGTTTTATCTATCTGGGCTTGATCTTTTGCCGTTTGTCCCAAGATAGCTGGAGAGATAATTTCCTCGATGTTTTGAACTGCCTTAAGTACACCTTTGCCTTGATATCTATCTGGATCATTGTCTACTAGCATCACTGCCTCATGTGAGCCAGCAGAAGCTCCGTAGGGAACTTGGGCAGAAGCAGTAGTGTCATCATCCAAAATAACTGTAGCTTGGAGAGTGGGATATCCACCAGACGCCAAGACTTCTTGACCAGTCACAGATTTTATTTTCATGATATGCTCCAGTTATGGCAGGCAAACTAATTACATCTATTAAACAAGATATCCAGAGCTGTGCCAATCCACAAAAGGCTGGGCATAGCCAACGCTTTTTTAAGACTGGCCAGGGTGAATATGGCGAGGGAGATAAGTTTCTAGGATTATCCATGCCTGCTCAAAGAGTTATTGCCAAGAGATATGCCAAAACAGCCAGTCTTCAAGAGATTGAAACACTGTTGTTGAGTCCTTATCACGAGTTTAGGATGGTGGGTTTATTAATTATGACCTATCAATACCCACGTTTGGGAGAGACCGAGCAGAAGAAGTACTACGATTTTTACATCCAGCATGCCCAGAGAGTTAACAACTGGGATCTAGTGGATGTAACAGCTCCAAAAGTAGTTGGAGCATATTTACAAGTTCATAAAAACGACAGACAAATTCTTAAAAAACTGGGCAGATCAAAAAATTTGTGGGAAAGAAGAATTGCAGTCTTGAGTTGTTATCCCATGATTAAAGATGGAGACTTTAAAGACATACTTTGGTTATCTAAAGTGTTACTTAAAGATAAAGAGGATTTAATGCACAAAGCGGTGGGCTGGATGTTGCGAGAAGTTGGGAAAAAAGATGAACAAGCTTTAACGATTTTTTTAGATAAGTACACCCTCCAGATGCCCCGGACTATGTTGAGGTATTCGATAGAGAGGTTTAAAGAGTCAAAAAGACAGCGATATTTGATGTTATAGGATATAATATTCTCTTGTTATGTCAGAAAGACAACCAAGCATATTATATCTGGATGATGATTTTTATCCTGATGCTTCAAAGATAGGCACGTATTTGCCAGCTCATAAAGTAATAATGGCAAAAGCTATTGACTGTGAGGTGATTAGCCTACCATTAACAGATATTAATCTAGAAACAGTTTCTGATGAGTGGTTAACTGTTATTAGTCAAGCAGTTGTAGCGATTATTAACAGTAATCCTCATGATTCTGAAGACTATTGTAGGACAAAAGAACAAATATCTATCTTAAGAGAAGCAATTAAAGGAGTGAGCGTAGTAGTATTAGATAGCACACTTGAAGGCAATGTTTTAGAATCAATAGGTGACAACATAACTGTTAGCTCACTAGAATCATGCGATTTATTAATTTTTCTACAGAGTTTAATTAGCAAAAAATGGTCACTATTGGAAAGAAGAGATCTAGCTAAAAGATTAGTTCAGGCTCATGAGTCTCAATATCATGATGATGAGCGCGTATTATGTCCTGCAGATAGCAGTACTAAGACGATAACCCAGTATCTACGAATGAGATTGTCTCCAGCAGAATGTAAAACGGAAGAATATGATAGACATCTAAGAAATAAGCCAATTGATAGAGTCAGGGATAAAGAGAAATTACAAGAGGAATTGAATAAGCTTAAAAACATGTCAAGCGAAGGTATCTCATTGCTTAAACAGATGATGCAAGCAAAACATATGAATAGTGTAAGTATAGGACAAAATGTAGGTGCTTTTGCAATTGATCTTAAATCAAAGATATACAGAGAAGCAAAAGGATATGGTGTTCACAAGCAAAACCCCTTTCTGTTGCGTGATATATTATTGAGAACTAGCGCTATTTGGGAAGATATGGGCTTATCAAAAATGGATTATGAAAGACCAGAAATAATTACAGCTCTAGTATATGATGACATAGAAAGCTTTGATCATCCCATAATAAAGTTTGATAATTGCGATGTAGATTTATTTGGTATAGCTCGATGGATTATTGATGAACTAGGATACATTCCTGTTGATTATAGATATCGACCTCTTTATTAGATAAGTATTAACCAGTTCCCACTCTCTTTGCATTCACTTGATATAATGTAGGTAGTAAATATTAGGAAACTATGCAACCACATTCTGCTTGCGCCATTGCTTTTGCCAACTATGTCTGGTCTAGTGAGCCAAAACTAGAGAGCTCTTATACTGGTAGAGTGGAGTTAAAGTTTCACAGTGGCAAGACCAAATCCTTGGTATACAAGCTATCAGATATCGAGATTAAAGAAAATGGCAACACTATTGTGTTAAACACAGCTAGAGGTGGGTACTGTAAGGTTACGGTTAGACGTTTTGGTGGAGAAGCATCAAAGGTAGTCTTAGAACACTCGGAACAACACGCTTCTGGTCTGCGAGAAGAATATATGCAGTTAAATGGTAAAGTCATGGGCGGTATGCATCACAACAGTCTTAAGTACAAAGGTTTTGCTGGGGAACAGATGTCAAAAAGCGATCCCAAAAAGATGAGAATAATTTCCAACAGAAAAGCTGGAGATGGGTACTTTAAGTTATTGACGATAGATGTAAGTATTGAATAAGTACATTTGATGACACCTCTCTCCCCCACAGCCCGTCGCAAACAAATCTTTAGACAAGAGTACTTGGCTCGAATAAATAAAGTCATAGATTATATTTATAAGAATCTAGATGAAGATTTAACATTAAAACAGTTATCAGATATTGCCATATTTTCTCCTTTTCATTTTCATCGTTTATTCTCTGCTCTAGTGGGAGAAACACCCGGAGCATTTATAAAAAGATTGAGATTGGAAAAAGCAGCTACTGCTTTGAGGTTAAACCCATCAGAATCTATTACTAATATTGCACTGGATTGTGGTTTTTCAAGCTCTTCGATCTTTTCAAAAGGTTTTAGAGATTACTTTAACTTGAGTCCCAGTGAATATAGAGATGGAGGATATTTAAAAGTTTCGCCTAGAGAGAAAAGCAAGAATAAACAAGCTTGTCGCAACAATAGTCAAGATAAGCACAAAGAGAGAAAAGAAGTAAAGGCTTCATTGCCATATATTGATGAGCAATCATTAATTATGGAAAGGAGTCGATCCATGAAAGTTGCAGTAAAAGTTAAAGATATGCCCGCTATGCATGTGGCATATTTTAGGCACATTGGTCCCTACAAAAAAATTGATGAAGCTTTTGATAAGCTCAAGGCTTGGGCTGGACCCAGGGGTTTGTTTGAACAGGAAAACTTAAAGGTGTTGGGTGTTTATCATGATGATCCAGAAGTAACCAGTGAAGATAAACTTCATTCAAGTGCTTGCATTTCTATTCCCAAGGGTACAAAAGTAACTGGTGAGATGGGTACTATGATCATTCCAGCTGGTAAATATGCAGTGGCTAGAGTAGAAATTGATCATGATCAATTTAATGAGGCTTGGGACGGGGTGCTTGGAGATTGGTTGCCAGAAAGTGGTTTTCAACCTGATGACAGGCCTTGCTATGAGCTCTACATCAATGACGCCAAGTATCATCCAGAGGGTAAGCACATTGTAGATATTTGTGAGCCAATCAAGGATTTATAAACTTTATATTTTTATCAACACCCCTGCCAGTATCTTGATGAATATATTCACTTTTAAATCACAAAAAACCTCGTCGAGCCAGAGGCATAGACGAGGCGGATATAGACATATTTAACACCAATTCTGATTAAACATCTATATGAGTTCAGTATTTATTGATATATCTCCACAAACTCAAACTCATTAAGTGTTAAGATTGGAAGTTTTGAGTTTTTGAGTAGAAGATCTCTTTTTATTATCTTCTTCTTTTCCAGATCCCAGTGGCATAGTAACTGGATAGGAAGTAAGCCAACTCCAGACTGAACAAAATCTCTTTTGTATTTACTGGATGAAACTACGTAAGAAGTTGAAGCTAGAAAAGCTCCCATAGAGCTTCCTAGATAAACCTTACCATCTAGCGTTTCTTTCAATCCATCAAGATGTTTATAGTAAGGCTCTATTAACTCTGGATCACCTCCCACAACGTACAAAACATCACAAGTTTTTAGTTTGAGAAATAAGTCATCTACATCTTTGGCTACTTCAAAGATAACTTTCTTTTTTGAATTCTTGAGGATACTTTCTTTATCCCTCTCTAGGATTTTTGGTCTTTCTTCTTTGGATCTTGCCCAATAACAAAGTAATATTTTTACCTCATCTTTATCTATATGAGAAGTGAATTGTTGGAAAAATAAATCATTTTGTTTGTTATTGGTAGATGTGGCTCCACCGTGGAGGATGTATGTGGTCATGTAAGCAATTATATCTTAAGCATCAGTTAAGTACCAATAAATATAATAAATAGAACCTTATTGCCAAACTAAAGAAATAGAAACAACAACCCAGCAGTTACTCCAAATATTCCAATCATCTTTTTTAGTGTTAATTCGTCTTTATAAATGAGAGAAGACATCAGTGTTAATAATGAAATTGAGGCGGCATTAGTGGCGTTAACATAGCCAACATTAGGAGCTAAATGAAATCCAACTTGCATAAAGTAAGCATAGCTAGAGCCAAATATCCCAATGAGTAATAGAATCACTAATTGAAGCTTGCTAATTTGAAAGATATTTATTTTCTTTAATATTATTTCTCCGAATATTAAAATGGTGACTACTAGCATCGACAAAATGAGCCTAGTAAGAATGGGGATGCCCAGATTAAGTAAGTATTTAGAACTTAAAGCTAAGAAACCCCAACAAAAAAATGCACCCATCGTATAGGGGAACCACAATTTATTAGAAGTAGTTCTGTTTTTGTTTTTATCTATCGTAATTAATGCAGAGAACAATACGATCAATACGATAGCGATCACCGACTTCATTGTTAGTGGAGCAGAAAAAATAAATATTGAAGCTATAGCCGTAAAAACGACATAACTTTTTGAAATAATTAGACTATACCCAGGATTTGGGGAATACTCGATTCCTTTTAAGGAAAATACATTTCCAAGATACATAAAGAAAATACCTTGAACTAAAATTAGTAAGTATTCGAATGGTTTAAGTGTAAAATTAGTTGGAGTTGGGACCGTAAAAGTTATATAAACAAGGACGGGTATTAGAAACATAGCTAGGTTATTAAGCTGTCGAGGTGTTTTGAGTGTAATACTTTTTCGGACGCAAAGATATAAAGCAACCGAGCTAACAAACATTAATAGGCTGGCAATAATCCAATTCATACGTTAAGTATAAAATCTTTCTTGATATTTTATATAGATTTAGATTTATATGTCAATATAATGGGTGGGGTACGGGAGGGTGTTAGAACCTTGTTTAATACTTACCCGACTATTTCCATAAGTGTAGCTTAGTTCATTAATGATTACATTTGATGGGCCAAGACTTAATATTATTGAGTCTTTTTGAGACCCTCACACAGAGCAAAGGTGCAATTAGGTGGAATTCTGCTTACATATGAGCCATCGGGGCACTTTTTCACATCTGCGGGACATCTAACGACATCCTCATCAATGGTGGGCTCAACTTTTAACTTTAGTTGTTGAGAGTCAGTTTGACCATTTTCATTATTTGGTTGAAGAGTTTTAGAATTACCTACGAATATTATTTTGATTACTACAAAACTTAAAATAACTAACAGACTAAACAGGGTAAGAAGTATGCAAGTAGACTTTTTTCTGCTCATAAAATCACCCAGTACTCCTATACATCTACTCAATTGTACTCTACAATTCAATTATTAACTTGACCAACCTTTACTATTAGCATATACTATAGGATCTATGAAGTTGAAGATCAGGTGGTTACGCATTAAAAGAGACTATTTTAGAAAAGCAATTTCCGTCTTATTAATAATCTCTTTATTGACTAATTCCATATTGCCGGGTTTTGTAGCTATTGCCTATGCGCAGGATTCTACCTCTTCGGCAACTGATGTATTGGTAGATCCATCACCCATTCCATCACCGACTGATTTACTTTCACCGTTACCATCTGATGATCTAGATCCAACAGCTACTCCCTCCGCAATTCCATCACCTACTATCTTAGTATCACCTACTGCAACACCGTCAGCCAGCCCAGAGGCTTCACCAAAGCCTTCTCTAGAAGCTACTCCATCTGCCACACCCATGATTGAATCCACCTCGGAATCTAGCGAAGATTCTGTTAGTGTTTCCCAAGAAAAAAAAACCATTAGAAAAACTGGTAGTTTGTTAAAGGAAACAAAAAAGCAAGAAGAAAGAGATTATGTTGAAGGCGAAGTTATTGTTAAGTTTAAAAAAGACAAACTAGATGTCCAAAAAACTTTTGGAAAAGCACAAGCATTTGTGTTTGAGAGAAAGTTTGCACTGGAGAAAACAGATGAAATAAAATCCTCCAACATACGAGTTTTTAAGTCTAAGAAGTCTACTGAAGAAATGGTTAAGGAGTTAAAGCTTGATCCAAATATTGAGTATGTAGAACCTAATTATCTACGCTATCCCTCGGCAATTAGCTCTAATGATACCAACAAAGATTTACTTTGGGGCCTAGATAATGTTGGTCAAACGGTTAATGGAACTACTGGTACAAATGATGCGGATATTGATGCTCCAGAAGCTTGGGGAATATCAGAAGGTACCGGAAGTGTAATTATTGCAATTATTGATAGTGGCGTAGCTTACAATCATCCAGATCTTATTGGAAATATGTGGGATGGCACAAATTGTAAGGACGAGAATGGTAGCTTTTTAGGAGGTTGTAATCATGGCTATGATTTTGAAGATAGTGATAAAACACCACTCCCCACATCTTCATCTCATGGTACTCATATTGCTGGAACTATAGCTGCAACTAAAAATAATTCAAAAGGTATTATTGGAGTTGCTCCCAACACAAAAATAATGGCTTTGAAATATGGATTCAATGTAGCGAATGAAATTAAAGCTATTGATTTCGCTATTCAAAACGGTGCAAAGATAATTAATGCTAGTTTCGGTGGTGGCCCATATTCACAATCAGAATATGATGCAATAAACAGATTCAGAGCCGATGGTGGTATTTTTGTCGCTGCTGCTGGCAACAATGGTTTAGATAATGAAAGCACTCATTCTTATCCATCTGATTATAACCTTGATAATATTATTTCGGTTACTGCTACAGATCAGAATGATGATCTAGCCTCATTTTCTAATTTTGGCTCAACTTCTGTTGATGTTGGTGCTCCAGGAACTAATATATATAGTACGATTGCCGACTCGGTAGTTATGAGTGAAACTTTTGAAAGC
>Ga0233431_1003806_pt1 | contig 17304 bp, 15 predicted proteins | sample SI_118_April2016_FD_179867 | JGI IMG/M metagenome (GOLD analysis project Ga0233431, IMG submission 179867) | Seawater microbial communities from Saanich Inlet, British Columbia, Canada - SI_118_April2016_200_MG | ecosystem: Environmental > Aquatic > Marine > Inlet | place: Canada: British... | reverse complement strand
TGTCAGTCTTTTATCATTTGTCGAACCGCCCTGGATATTGAGCGGGCGATTAAAGAAGAAAAAGTGGGGATTCTGGCTACCATCAGCGGTGGCCGACCTTTAATGGGAAAACATAACTTAAATTTGCAAAGTTCTTTACGTAGTCTCTACCGGATGGGTTTGAGAGGACTGCAATTGACCGGAAATGGCAGAAATCGTCTGGGTGACGGTGTTGCTCAAAACCGTTCCAGAGGGCAACTGACAACATTTGGAGAAAAAGTTGTCAAAGAGGCAGATCGTTTGGGACTGGTGATTGATACGGCTCAGTTATCAGATGCTGGTTTTTATGATTTAATATCCATTACCAAAAATCCGGTCATCGATTCGCATAGCTGTGCCCATGCTGTTTGTCCACATCCTCGTAATATTGATGATCAACGCATAAAAGCCATTGCCGATCGTGGAGGCGTTATTGCTGTTAGTTTTTGGGCGGCACTAGTGAACCAGGAAAAAGAAGTACCTGATGGCAAAGACTTAATTCGGCATATTGATCATATCGTTGATCTCGTTGGAGTTGACCATGTGGCTTTAGGACCGGATTATTGCGCCTATCAGACACCCGTTGATCGTGATATTCTTAAAGGATTTGCTAATCTGGGACCGGATTACGGGGAATTCAATCGTTTAACACCGGTGCAAAGCGAAAAATACCCCGGGTATGTTGAAGGCATCTGGTATGGAATTAGAAAAAGCGATTACATCTCAGGTCCGGAAAATCACGAATCCTTTCCCGGAATAACCGAATCGCTGTTGAGCCATGGTGTTAGCGAAACTGAATGCCAGAAAATACTAGGCACTAATATGTTGAATGTTTACCGAGCAGTGTTGCACTGAATTATCTGTATTTTGTTATAATTAATGTCAGAACGAAATAGTAGGTAATTTGGGGACATGTATACACCTGAGAAAAGGTTATACTCTAAATACCAAATTGTTACGTGTACCCAAATTACCAGGTTGGCATCAATTAACGACATTTTCAGCCAGGCACTAATTAACCCATTAAATTAATCATTAAAAAAATCAAACGATGAAAAATATCGATATTAAAGAACGAGACGCGTTCGTAAAGTATGTCAACGAATGCCAATTGAAGGTTCCGGAAGAAGTCGCCCGATTATTTTTAGAATATACTATTGCTATCTGGGATTATAAATTGGTTGGCCTGATTTATAAGTTTTATGATGATGACTGTGTGATTCATCGGGAAGGTGGTCTTGAAATTACAGGTTTAGAGGCGACTTTTGGAGGTACCTTAAGTTTTATGGCTTCTTGCCCGGACTTAAAATTTGTGTTTTTGGATATCTTTGCCCAGGGAAATCAGAAAGACGGTTATAGTTTCGGACAAGCCATCTATTATGATGGGACCAATACCGGGCATAGTAGTTATGGTCCTCCCACCGGGAAAAATATTACAGAAGATGTTCCTTGTATCGGACTATGTGAATGTTTGGTTAAAAAAGTGAATGGTCGATGGAAAATTGTTGAAGAATGGCTGCTTAGAAGCGGTAAAGCCATGGATGAAATCTTTACACTGGATCAGGTCGAACCCGATCAGGTTGCTGGTGATGGACAAACAGAAAATGAATCAATTGAGGAGGGTTAAATGATCGCTGATATAAATATGGACCGAATTGATGAACTATGCGAAGCCATCGAAGCTGTTGAGTTAAAAAATGTCAAAGAGGTAGAAGCATTTGTTCGAAATTATACGACATTGATCTGGGAATATAAGATGATCGGTAAAATCTATGACTATTACCAACCTGATATCGAAGTGATCCGCGAGGATCGGATACTGATCAAAGGTGTCGATCAGGTCGTTGAAGATGCTACAGTTTTTTTAGCCGCATTTCCGGATATGAAAGTTGATATTGAAAACGTGATTGTTTCCGGTACCTCGGAGGATGGATATAAAATATTTCGCCGAATGCGATACAAAGGGACCAATAAAGGATATAGTCAATTCGGCCCTCCAACCGGTAAAAGTCTTGGAAATAACTGTCTGGCCTTGAGTATGTTTTATTTGAAAAAGATTGACGGATCCTGGAAAATTACCAGTGAAATGGATATGCGTAGTACAGAATGGATCGAAGAGACATTACAGGCATAATATGAGCAATTATCAGGAAATTAAAACGATTGTACGTGACTATTTTGAAGCCATGGAAAAGGCCACACCCGAAACAGTTGGTGATGTGCTGGCAACCTATACCCATGATGACTACTTATGGCGAGGTGTCTACCCGTTTCGGGAACAACAGGGGGCTGAAACCGTCGCCAAAAATTTCTGGAAACCACTTAAAAAGTCATTAACCCGCATGCAGCGCCGTCAGGATATTTTCATTGCCGGTATCAATGAACTCGGTGGCGAACAGTGGGTGATGAGTATGGGGAACTTTATGGGGCTGTTTGATGCTGATTGGTTAGGAATTCCCTGTACTGGAAAGATGGTCAATCTGCGCTATGCAGAGTTTAATTGTGTTGAAAATGGTAAGATTAAGCAAACCGGGATATTTATTGATATTATCGGTTTAATGGTTCAGGCTGGGGTTTACCCCTTACCTCCTTCAACAGGTGTTTATTTCAATTATCCGGGTCCCAGGGATCATAATGGCCTCCTGTTTCAAGATGCTCCGAAGGCAGAAAGCGAAACAACTCTGGCTTTGGTTAATCGGATGATTGACGATCTGAGTCAATTGAATGAAAGTGGTGCAATGGGTTGCCCCCCCGAAATCCTGGAAAAAACCTGGTCCAAAGATATGATCTGGTATGGTCCTGCAGGTGTTGGTGCATCCTATACTATTCCGCGCTATCAACAACAGCATCAATTGCCATTTCGTAATAATCTAGAGGATAAAAAATTTGTGGGCCACGCATGTCGTTTTGCAGAAGGAAACTTTGCCTGCTTCTTTGGCTGGCCGAATCTTTCCAACACACCTCTTGGTGGCTGGTTAGGATTGCCCGGTGGGAAAGTGAATGCAGAGATGCAGGTGGTGGACGTTTATAGCCGTGAGGGTGATAAACTGTCTGAAAACTGGATATTGATTGACATTCCCTACTGGCTGAAACAACAAGGTCTGGATGTGCTGGATCGTACACAGAAGATATTAAATCCGACTTTGTAATTGGTGTCTGCTCAGGAAGTAATCAATACAGGGACAGGTACTCGTTACGTGTCCCCTGAATTAACGGTTTTAAGGCAACCAAAACGGAACAATCGGTTTTTCGATCAGACACTAATTATTAATAGCAATTCGTCAAACGAGGGCGTTTAAAAAAATGGCCGCAGGAATAACATGTATCCCTGTTTTTTTATCCAGATAGTGAAACTTGTTGTCTAAAGTAACCAAATATTTTTGTGTAATTTTAAGTCGATCTCCAAAATAGGTAAGTGCCTGGCTGTGTTCTTTTTTTAACTTACATTCGACCAGAAACCATGGGGCTTCCCCCCAGGTTACTAGAAAATCCACTTCACGTCTTTCCCTATCACGAATATACCAAAGTTTTGTCTTGATGCCAAAAACATGATAATAAAAGTCACAAAATTTGAGTAAATGTGAAGCAACCATATTTTCAAAACGTTGACCTTCATTTTCAACTTCAGACCAATCCCATAAATAATATTTCGACTCCTTTTTTAAAGCTCTTTCCAGACGATGGTGATACGGCATAACTCGAAAGCAGTAATAGTTTCGACACAACAACTCCATCCATTGAATGATTGTTTTAGGACTGGTTTGAACATCTTCAGAAAGGGATGAAAGCGACAAGGGCGATGCAACTCGCCTGGGGAGAAGAGCACCCAATAACTCAACCTGGGATAATAGTTTTACTTTTTCAGAATCACGGATATCTTCCCTGAATATTCGTTCAAATCTTTCATTTTGCCATCGTAATAACGTGCGCTCACTTCCTTCGAGCAAAGGTTCCGGAAAACCGCCAAATTTAAACAATATTGATAGATCCTCAGGCTTTTCAGGAAAATTGAGCTTGTGTAGATACTTAGGAATTTCAGTTTTAGTTAAGCCGCTACCAGTGATTTCATTTAAAGAAAAGGGATGAAGCACATGATAGTGGTATCGCCCCATTATAGAATCACCGGATGATCTATATATATTCAACTTAGATGATCCTGTAACAATAATTTTTTCTTCATTGGTCCGTGTGTCCCAAATCCCTTTTATTAAATTTTTCCATTGATCATATTTATGAATTTCATCAAAAACAATCCATTCAGTATTAGGGGGCCATTGTTGCTTTGTTATCTCAATTTTGTGTTTTGGATTATCCCAATTTAAGTAGATATGGTTGTTGTCGTTCTCAGTTAAATAGCGTGAGAGAGTGGTTTTTCCAACTTGTCGTGGGCCACCGATAAATACCATTTTTTTAGAAAGATCTTCCCGCAGGAAGTCCACCAGGTATCTTCTTTTAATATGACAAAAATAACCTAAAGGTAATATTTGTCAATACAATTTTTACCTTCAGGTTATTTTTGTCTTGATTATGTACTGATTGATGTTTCAGATCGCATTAGTTCGGTGTTACATAAAATTCTCTGCCGGTTAGCAAAGGCTTGCAAATCGTTAACAGGTCCCTTAGAATTTCTCCGGCAATGCCTGTAATTATTCCCATCAATACTACTACGGTAGCACTAAAAACCATAATTTAAATGTGAAAAATCTTTGTGCGGATTTGAGATCCTTCGGTTTCCTATAAATGAACTTGAATTTTATGCCTTTAAAATCAATCTGTTACCAATTATCATCTCGACGAAGTATGAGGAGAGATCTTTTTTATCTCAAATTAACTCTAATTGTCATTCTGAGCCTGCGAAGAATCTCTATCTCCGAGCGATAAGATCCTTCGATCGAAGCTGCAAGTTTCGCTTCTCATGCTCAGAGTATCGCAATTCAGTGCTCTAGGATAACATACACGACAAGTTCATTGCCAGCATCTTACCGGGAACCGGTTTGGGCAACTGTTAATGAATTTGAATTTATTACAAATGATTACAGTGTATTACAGAAACCGTAGGATGGACCTGGGTCATACGCCCATCTTTTTCAGCGTGGGCAAAAAAACTGCCCACGTATCCAAGCAAGTTCGTTGCGAACATTTCACAAATTATTCATGCTGAAACTCAAATGACAATCTTAAAGTGAGCCTTTTATATAGTGTTAAGTTAGCGGACCAGTTATTACGTTTCCCTTTATTTGATCTGGTTCGGAAGAAATAACTTTAAATACTCATGTTTATAGTTTCTGTGGTTTGGTAATCCAATATTTATTGAAATAATAAAAATGTGTTTTTCTTGACAGGAAAATGGTTTTCTACCTAAATATTACCATGATTATGATTTGTAAAATATTTTGAACACGTATTCAATATTCAGCTTGAAAGTGGAGAAAGCTAATGACAATTAAAGAAATGCTTGAGGAAAGAGATCAACTGGTTGAATATGTCAACACTTGTGAGTTAAAAACACCCGCAGAGGTGGCTAAACTGTTTAAAGACTACACCCGAACCATCTGGGATTTTAAGCTAGTTGGCCGGATCAATGATTTTTATTGTGATGATATTATCATCAATCGGGAAGGGGGATCCGACCTGGTAGGTGCTAAACAGGTTTTTAAAGATACCCTGCATTTGATGGCTGCTTTTCCGGATTTAAAATTAAAATTCATTGATATATTTGCTGAAGGCAATGAGGAAGAGGGTTATCATTTTGGCCAGGCCATCTATTTTGATGGCACTAATACCGGATACAGTAAATATGGTCCTCCTACCGGAAAACCGTTGACAGATGGTGATGTATGTTTGGGGTTGTGCGAATGCCGTGTGGAAAAAGTGAATGGTAGATGGAAAATTGTCGAGGAGTGGGTGACCAGAAGTTCTGCTGCAACTGAACAGACCATGCGAATGGATCAATTACTAGAGATGGGGGAAGAATAATGTTAGCCGATATCAACGCGGATAAAATTAAAGAATTATCAGAAACAATAAAGAATATCGATCTTAAGGATAAATCGGACGTCAAAGCATTTGTGACAAACTATACCGCCTTGATTTATAATCATCAAATGGTTGGATTGATCTACGATTTTTATGATGAGAATATAGAAATTCTCAAAGAAAATCGGATTAGATTGAAGGGAATTGAGGCCGTGGTACAGGACAAACAAGTATTGTTAGCAGCCTTTCCTGATTTGAAAGTTAAAATTGAAAACATCATTGTTTCAGAAGATGGAAATGGTGGATTCAAAATATTCAGACGCATGCGCTATGAGGGAACCAACAGCGGATATACGAAATTTGGGACTCCCACTGAAAATAGTTTGGGGAATGCATGTTTAGGATTGAGTATGTTCTATATGGATAAAAAAAGCGGGAACTGGAAGATTACCCATGAGATGGATATGCGAAGTACCGAGTGGATGGAAAAAACGATGTCAAATGAATGAATTTAGATTAGTATCAATTACCTGTTTCAACCGGACCTGGGCTTGTAATCTTTTTTGATTGATAATTGGAAGATATGTAAAAACTTTTAACTGAGATTATTTGTCTTATATTTCAATGATTTGATGATTTCTTAATTGATTTCCAACTACTTGCCTTTATGAATATTAGCCATTGTCGTATGATGAATGGTGGATTGTTGGAGACGATACAAACGCAATTATATTTTTATTGACAAGCAGAATCTGCTTAAGTATAAATAATATAAGTTATTTGAATACGTATTCACAATATAATTTCTGGATTGGAATCGGTAGTTTTTTATTGAGACATTCCTTTAAATAAAGCTATCTGCCCATTGTTGTAAGCAAGAGTTTTGTGTTCATATATGTTTAGAGCAGTTTTTAGAAAATTAAAGATATGGAACGAATTCATATAGCTTGTTGATTTGGGTAGATTGTCTGTTATTTTATTAATGATATTTGTTAGGTAAATAGTAACAGTTGTCATTTAAATATGCATACGCATTCAAGTATTTAATTTCATTAACTATGGTTCGAGAGAGAAATTCAAAAAAACAGGAGAAGTAAGATGAAAAAAGTTCAATTGTTTTTAATTAGTACTATCACGCTGTTCTTATTAGCGATGAGTGGACCGATGATGGCAGCTGACATGTTACCTGCCGCCTTAAAAGCAGGTAAACCTTATAACGGAACAGCAATTGATGTATTTTTATGTTGTCCAAAAACTGGTCAGTTTCAACAATGGTATAATTTTACACCGGAATTTACCAAGATGACAGGTATTGATGTTAAATATCACTGGCAACCCTGGGGAAATGCCCAGGAAAAAATAATGAATGAGTTTGTATCTGATACAGGTGCATTTGATGTCATGATTTTTCTTGATGCCTGGGGACCGGGTTACCAGAACTACTTAGAACCTTTAAATAAATATATCGCACGTGATGGGCTAGATATTGGCAATTGGCCACCAGCCTTTATCAATGGTGCAACTTATGGTGATGAAGGAAATATTTACGGTATGCCGGTTCGGGGACATGCCCAATTATTGTTTTACCGGGCTGATATTTTTGATAAGCTTGGTTTAAAAGCTCCTAAGACCTTTGCAGAATTGGAAACTGCCAGTAAAAAAATTACTGCTGAAACAGATATGCATGCCATGGCATATTATTACGGACGTGGTTCTCAGGCCCAAAATTTAATGGTTTGGATGACTTATCTTTGGGGTAACGGTGGAGATCTGTTTGACAAGAATTGGAAGCCGGTTTTTAACAGTGCTAGAGCTATTGAAGCGACTAAGCGTTACACCGGGATGTTAACTGATTTGAAAGTAGTTCCTCCCAATGCAATCAACTATGCAGAAGGTGAAGGCCGAAAATCTGTGATGCAGGGTGAATCTGCTATGACAATCACATGGTGGTGGGCCTATGCGAATATGACTGATCCTAAAAAAGCGCAACCGGAAGTGGTTAAAGGACTAAAATTTGCCTCAGTTCCAAGTTGGGAAGGTCGTGGAAGTGGTACTTACGCGCTTTCAATGCCTTTGGGTATGGCTGCTAATTCAGATTCCAAAGATGCCAGTTGGGAATTTATCAAGTGGATTAGTAATAATAAAGATCTGCAGAAGAAGATCGCCCTGGATACCAATTTTCCAAATAATGTTGTTTCCCTGAATGAAGCATTTCAGGATAGCGAAATCAACGCTCATTGGGATAACATCCAAAAAACAGCTTTCGCTGGTTTGAAAAACTCTGATGTAATGCCTATGATTATGGAATGGGCTGAAATCTCTACAGTACTGGAAACCAGTATCAACTCTATCGCTAGTGGTAAGGATGCTAAATCCGAATTAGATCAGGCCGCTAAAGAAGTTGAAGAGATCATGGAAAGAGAAGGATACTACCAATAACAGTAGATCAGCTAATCCCTGCTAAACAACACTAAAATTGCTTAGTGGGGATTTACTGTTTCAGGAGCCAACCTATGCAATCAAAATCAGTAACCAAATATATCTTGTTATTGCCGGCTTTATTGGTACTTGCGGCGACAACCATTTATCCATTTTTCAGTGCTCTAATTTTAAGTTTTCGCTATTGGCGAATGAATAAAAGTCCGGTACCTGGAAAATTTGTAGGATTCGACAACTATTTGCGGGCCTTTTCTGATCCCAACTTTTGGAACAGTATGGTCGTTACCCTGCGATTTACCTTGATTTCAGTACTTTTGACCATTTTACTAGCTCTGGTAATGGCAATATTTTTACGTCAGAATAACCGAGCCAATTATTTTTTTCGGACGCTTCTAATTTTGCCCTTTGCAATGGCTCCTGTTTTAAAAGGTTACACCTGGAAATTTATGCTAAATGATTTCTATGGTATCTATGATTTTATTATCGATCACTTGTTACCTTTTGCAGCTGACATCAACTGGTTGGGAGATCCATTCTGGGCTCAGTTCTGGTTGGCAATGACCGAGGTTTGGGGATGGGCTCCTTATATTGCACTGGTATTTATCGGTGCGTTAAGTGTCATTCCGCAAGAGACTCTGGATGCTGCAGAAATTGATGGTTGCAATAACTGGCAGAAGATTCGTCATGTGATGATCCCACAAATCATGCCGGTCATTTTAATTATGACACTATTGAAAACAATTTACTCACTTAAAATGTTTGACGCTGTTGTGTCTTTGACAGGTGGAGGTCCCGGCAGGGCAACGGAAACGCTCAATTATTTTGTTTATAAAACCGGATTTCGATTTTTTGATATGGGTTACGCGTCTGCTCTGGCCTGGATTCTGGTCTTCATATTTTTTATTTTTGCCATGTTGTATGAGCGAACCTTAATGCGAGAAGGGAGGTAACTGCTATGAGTCAAGTCAATGCGATGAGCACGGCTTATCGGCCAGCTCCCGGAATGGTATCCTGGATTATGAAGAATGCCTCAACATTGTTTGGAAAGAGTATTGGGTATTGTTTACTGACCTTTATCATTTTCTTACCGATTTTTTGGGTTGGCACAACAGCCTTTAAAAATTCAGTGGATGCCTATAGTCTTAATGTGTTTTTTAAACCAACCCTGGATAATTTTATTGACATATTTTCAGAACCCGGAAGTTTTTTTCCGCTTTTGAAAAATTCAATTATCGTGGCCAGTAGCACCGTTTTAGTTACTATTCCCTTAGCCTTATTGTGTGCCTATGGGTTTTCCAGATTTCATATCCTTGGCGAAAAAACACTTTTGATTTGGGTATTATCCACCCAATTTATTCCCCCGGTTGTTATTGTTATCCCATTTTATACATTTTTCCGATCAATTCGCATGTTGGATAGCCTGACCGGGTTGGTGATCATTAATCTTTCTTTTTCTTTGCCATTCGCTATTTGGTTATTAAAGGGATTTGTAGACGGATTACCGAGGGCGACGGAAGAGGCAGCGGTCATTGATGGATGTAACCTCTTTCAGTTGTTAAGGCATGTGGTGTTGCCACTATCTATGCCTGGTATTATCACCGCAGCTGTTTTTACCTTTATTCAATCCTGGAATGAGTTTTTGTTTGCTTTGATTCTTACCAATACTAAAGCAACTACCATGACCATTGGGCTGATCGGTGCAGCAACCGGACAGGAAGGTGTGCAATGGGAAATTCTATCTGCAGCTGGTTTTGTAGTAATGGTTCCAATGTTTGTGCTGGCTTATTCTATACGTGAATATTTTGTTCAGGGACTGACCATGGGTTCTGAAAAATAAAAAGTTTCTGGTAACAATGATTTTTTCTTATTTATGGAAGGGTTGAAAAATGGTGATTGCTGAAGAAATGGCTCAGGAAAGGATAGCCTTGGAGCAAGCTATTGCAACAACTAAGCTTGAGGATAAGGCAGCAGCAGTTTGCTTTGTGGAGTCTTTAATCAAACTGATCTGGAATCATAAAATGGTGGGTCTGATTCATACCTTTTATGACCATAAACCACTGTTCAAAGGAGCAAATGGTTTAAAGCTGGTATCACAAGATGAAATCGTGATCGAAACCTTAGAAATGCTCGCCGCTTTCCCAAATCTGCGGATGAATATTACAGAGTCATTTGCGTCAGGTGATAAAAACAGTGAATTCAAAGTCTATCTAAGAAGCTATTGTGACGGCCAGAATCAGGGACCAAGTCGATTTGGCCCACCTACCAACAATGTTCTGAATGAAAAAAATTCACTGGGTCAATCGGTATATATATTAAAAAAAATCGGTAAAAACTGGAAAATCAAAACCGAATACTCCCTCAGAAGTCAATTAACCATTGAAAAACTCCTAACCACAAACCACCTTTCAACCAATCATAAAGGCTGATAGGGAATCGATCAGGGATTCTATATGACGATTGAGAAAAGACAGGAAACAGTCAATAGGCTGAGAGAAATTGTTGATCATCCTGATTTTAAATCTCCTACTGATGTAGAACAGTTTTTTATCGCCTATACCCACTTAATCTGGAATTATAAAATGGTGGGCACCATTTATGATTATTATGCTGATGACATTGTGATTCATGTTGAAAACGGAAATGATATTGTCGGTGTTGAGGCTGTGGTGAAAGACACGATTATTCGGTTGAATGCCATGCCTGATTTGAAAATTGAGTTTATTGATATTTTTGCCGAAGGTAATGAAGAAAATGGTTATAAATTCATTCAGGTGACTTTTCATGAGGGAACCAGCCTGGGACCCAGTCAGTTTGGTCCACCCACTGGGAAAAAACTGAACGACAATAATTTTATGAATATGTGTGAATGCCTGGTTAAAAAGATCGATGGAAAATGGAAAGTTACTGAAGAATGGGGGACACAAAGCAACAAACGTTTGGAAAGTGTGCTGGGAAAAGGTTAAAAGCCTGTTAAATTTTGTTGAATAGGTAGCCTACTTTACTGGAAAGCCCCGGAAAAAATAAAAAAGAGAATTCAAATGAAACGAAAAGAGAAATTCGCTAAGCGAGATGCATATATCGATTACATTAATAATTGCCAGTTAAAAACACCTGAGGAGGTTGCCAGACTATTTCGGGAATATACGGCTGTCATTTGGGATTATAAATTGATTGGTAAAATCTATGATTTTTACGGCGATAATGTCGTTATTTACCGTGAAGGCGGTAACGATATGGTTGGCGTTCAGGATGTAATCAATGATACTTTGGCTTATATTGCAGCTTTTCCTGATTTGAGTTTCGAGTTTTTAGACATTTACTGCGATGGCAATGAGCAAGATGGTTACCGGTTTGGGCAGGTGGTAGAGTTTAAAGGGACCAATTTAGGCCATAGTAAATATGGGCCACCCACCGGAAAATCCTTGGTAAAAGATGGAAAAGGAACCCTGGATATATGCGAGTGTTTAATCAAATATGTTAATGGAAGATGGAGAATGCATACCGAGTGGGGTGCTAGAAGTGAAAAGGCCAATGCTGAAGTATTGGGTGCTGAGGTATTATCCGGATCAATTGCCCAAAACCTGGATGATCAGCTGGAACCTAAACAAACCCCGACAGATGCTGATGCTCCTGAGAATACTGTTTTACAATCGGATATTAACTCCGATAAAATCAAACAGCTCGAATCAAAGATTGAAGCGATTGAAATTAACGGAAAACAGGATGTTATTGATTTCTTCAAAGCCTTTACCTCGTTGGTTTGGGATTATAAAATGCCGGGTAGGATTTATGATTTTTATAAAGACGATATCGTTGTTCAAACATCCAATTGGAATGAGTTAAATGGAATAGAAGCGGTGGTGATTGATACGCTCGATTTTATGGCTGCTTTTCCAGACATGAAGGTTAACTTGGATGATATTATTGTTCAGGAAATACCTGAAAAAGGATTCAAGGTTTTTAGACGCCTATACTTTGAAGGTAGCAATATCGGTACTAATAAATATGGAAAATCTACAGGTAAAAGTTTAGGTAAAGATTGCTTATGCTTGAGTATGATCGATTTTGAAAAAGTCGATGGTGAATGGCTGATCACCAATGAGAAGTTTATTAATAGTGAAGAGCATATTAATGAGGTTTTAAATAAGAAACAGGCGAGCCAGTGTTGATGTTAAACACTAGTGAAATAATAACTCCTATAGCGGTTTTTTGTTGTATTGAACCCTATAATTCAAAGAAGTTGTTGTCCTAATTTGTTTTTCTATCCGTTCCCTGAGCGAAGTCGAAGGAAATAACTGATAATATGCTTCGTTCTTTGCTCAAAGCATCGCAAATTCAGTGCTCAGCATACTGACAGTGCCAATGACTTTGAAAATTGCTCGAGATGCTAAACAGAGACCGATCGCTTAGAGGAGTCTAACTCAGAATACTTAATATTTTAAACCCCGAAATGCAATCATCTTCCAGATTTGATATCATAAAATGAAACAAGAAACTGAACAGGTTGGATCAGATTCCAATATTCTTGATGAAGCAACTCTATTAAATAAACAAGTCCCAATCTGGCCGGACGCGCTGTATGATGATATAAGTGGGATGTTAGCCTCTAGTCAGGTGAAAGTCGTGGTTTTGGATGATGATCCGACGGGTACCCAAACAGTGCATGGTGTAACAGTGCTGACCACCTGGGATGTGGATGCCATTGCGCAGGAATTTTCTACTTTGGACAATGCTTTTTATATACTGACCAACACCCGCAGCATGCCAACAGCACAAGCTGAAGCTTTGAATCAGGAAATCGCGCAGAACATTTCAGTTGCTGCTTCCCGTATCCAACAGAAATATACGATCGTCAGCCGTGGTGATTCAACTCTGAGGGGGCATTATCCTGAAGAAGTGACCACCTTAATTGAAGGCTTAGGTGGTAATTTTGATGGTACCCTGTTGATTCCCTATTTCCATGAAGGCGGTCGGTTAACTGTTAATGATATTCATTATGTCAAACAAGATGGAAAATTGATTCCGGTGGCACAAACAGAATTTGCCAGGGATGCTGTTTTCGGATTTAGTCAGTCCAACATGAAAAAGTGGGTTGAAGAAAAAACGAATGGTATAGTAAAAGCTGAATCGGTGGTAACACTGTCCCTTGAATTGATTCGGACTGGTGGTCCTGAAGCAGTGGCTGAAAAACTTGAACAATTGACGAACAACTGTACTTGCGTGGTCAATGCCGCCCATCAGCGGGATGTGGAAGTAGTAGCTTTGGGTGCTTTGTTTGCGGAGAAGAAGGGAAAACGTTTATTCTATCGAAGTTCATCTTCCTTTGTGCAGGCGCGAGCGGGAATTTCCAGCCGTCCACTGCTGACAGCCAATGATCTTCAATCAGATGGAGCGGGCGGTACGCTGGTTATTGTGGGGTCTTACGTTCCTAAAACCACCAGCCAACTTAATGAACTGTTAAATCAATGTGATATCCAACCAGTAGTATTGGAAGTCGAAAAACTGCTTGATGCTAAAAGTGCAGGTGATATGATATCACAGGCTGCTTTATCGATTGATGAACAGATCAGACAGGGTAAAGATGCAGTGCTTTACACCAGTCGAAAATTAGTTACCAGTAAAGATGATGAAAACAATCTCGCTATTGGTCAAAAAGTATCCCAAAGTCTGATCTCAACACTGCATGCCATGAAAAGTATACCTCGATACATTATTGCTAAAGGTGGTATTACTTCCAGTGATGTGGCGACCATTGGACTTAATATTCAGCGAGCTCATGTTAAAGGTCAGGTTTCACCCGGTGTTCCGGTCTGGCAGTGTGGTCCGGAATCACGTTTTCCCGGTCTGAATTATGTCGTGTTCCCGGGAAATGTCGGACAGCCTGAAACCCTGGCGCAGGTTGTAACCATGCTTTCAGAAGGATAACAATCACAGATCTTTTTCTATCCGCCGCAGATTTTCGCTGATTGGTGTAAAAATCCTTCTGATGATGGTATCATGCAAATCAAATTCTTTAGCAAGTGAAGGGAATTGTTTGAGAGCCTCAATCGTCTGAAGGATTATCTGTAGCCAATTGCTTATTCTAAATTCTTTAGCAATTACCCGAAAGTCTTTCACTATTGGATTCACGGTCTTTCCATTAATTGCCATTGTGTTGTTACCGAATTGACCTTTCGAAAAACCAATGTCATATGCAGGGGAGAATGACCAGTTACCATTATTATCCATACAAAATGAATAGTTTTTTGCGTGATCGTCCCTATTGCATCCTAAGTAACTGAAAACCATTCTCTTATAACATTCAACAACTTGTGTATGATCCTTGGTGATTATCTCTATAGCTTTTAATAATGATTTATAATCGTGTTTTTCTTTACTGAATGATTTATTAATAAGTCCTGCAAACGTTGTCGTGTGCAAGTTATTACCGTTTTTTAATCTATCAAATCGCTCAATTGCAAAGTAGACTAGGTTATTTTGTTTCCCCTTTATAAGGTAAGTGGGGGGAATAACGATTCCGGCATTGGCGACCATTTTGCTGTAAATAAATTCCACTCTCTGCCAGAGATCATCGTTCGAAGATGGAATTTTAATAATTACGGGAATATACTCATCCTGAAAGCCCCCTCGAGTATAGCGTATGTATTGTAAATTGTTCTTGTTGATATCCAGTAGAAATTTTGGTCTTGCTCCACCAGCTGAACCTCCACAATGTAGCAGCTCATCAACTACCTCACCCACATCGCCTTCAATAACGTTTTGTACTGCCTTTCTCAAATAAGCAAGGTTGAGAATTTCGTCACCTTTTTCAAAAGTTCTCTCCGGATAGTACCGCAATGCCCCCATACTGTATTTACCAAGAAAAGCAAGCCGGTCAAGAGGTGTCGGATCATAAATACCAATTTTTTCAAATTCGATATCCTGGACTTTCATTCCCCAGGAGTCAGGTAAACTGTCTGCAAAGACACCATGTATTCCATGTAAATCTGCTATGTATTCTGCTTCATAAGTTTTATCAGCCAATGGTATTGTTAAGGGTGATATTTCATAACCGGTTGAAAGAAATTCTTTATGATAAGCAAAAAAATACCGATTCATCGTTTTAGAATATTGGATGATACCAACCTCATGATGGACTGAACCAAAGTCGATAGCGACATTTATCTTGTTTTTCATGCCTTTTGCCTTGTCTCTGCTCGTTCAATTTGAGTTAAAGACCACCAGGACATATCTTGAAATTTAGGAACAATTTTATCGTCCATATCATAAAGCTTCATTAAACAAAGAAGTCGTTCAAGGGTAATCTCTCCGGTTCGCTCAAAACGTTTTAACGTACCAGCTGCAATCCCGGTTCTTTTCGCTGCTTGTTCCTGAGTAAATCCAAGCGCGACACGGCGCATTTTCATTGCTTTTTTTATGATCTGGATATTGTCTGATACTGTAGTTAATATGTTCATATTTAAATACTTTATTAGATATTTAGCGATATATATTTAAATATGAATATATTTTAGTAAAGTGAAAATTTCAAGCTAATTATTTTCAAAATGATCACCTTCCTATCCTGGCATGAGGGATGTGACCATTTTCCTTTACAAGAAAAGTTGAGCAAAAGTTCATGCCGATATGTAGGAAACTTCTTTAATCGCTTTCTGAACTTCCGCTTGACTTGGCTCTCCCAGGTAACCCATGGAAGTAGCTAAATCTAACCCGTTGTCCCGGTTTGACCATGTGGTCCGGAAACGAGACTTCCATTGGCGAATTGCGTGTTGTTTCCTGGGAATGTTGGACAGCCTGAAACCCTGGCGCAGTTTGTAACCATGCTTTCAAGGGGATGATTATAATCCAGCAATTTTTTTTACCAAAGGGGGATATTTTTGGAATAGGTGCGATTTTCAGTTTATACAAAACCCATTAACATCTTAGAATCAATATACTCTAACTTAAGTAGCGCTTCTCCCTTGTCAAAACCGATAATGTGACGTATAGGGAAGGACCTTTCCATTGCCTGACGATCTGATGCAATCCTGTTGTTTTCCCAACCTGCCGTGGACCAATAACAACCTGGATAAAATTCAGTTTTTCATCAAGTCGATTTCTTAGAATACTTGTAAAATTTCTAATAATTTCAGTCATGAAGACATACTAGTCAAAAAATAGTAGATATGTCTATCAAATTTAGTAGTTAAATCTACTGTTTTATCACATCTAAATAATTGAAAAATTAACCTCTCTACAAATTGCTACCTGTTACTTCAACAAACAGTGCTAATCAATAGCTCTTTTTGCTGGTCGGTGCGCTTGGCTGCCGCATCGGGAGTCTTGAGCACCAAACCGAATTTCAATACTCCTATTATAAAGAACCCATTCTTTTTAAAGGGTATATTGCAAAACATCCTTGACTTATTAAATGCATACCTTATAAAAAGTATGTACATTATAAAAGGAAATGGATTTGAAATGAAAAGATTAATTGAGAACAAGCTCCTGGATTGGAAAAATTCAACAAGAAGAAAACCACTGATCCTAAGGGGAGCCAGGCAAATTGGTAAAACCTGGACAATCAAAAGTTTTGGTGACCGATACTATAAGAATGTAGTGACTATCGATTTTGAAAAAGAAAGAGAATTGCACACTTTATTTGAGAAATCACTTAATCCCTTAACAATAAAGCAATCAATTGAAATCATAAAGAAAGTAAAAATATTGCCAGAAGAAACACTACTCTTCTTTGATGAAATACAAAGTTGTCCAAGAGCCATAACTACGTTGAGATATTTTTATGAAGAGATGAATGAGATTCATGTCATCGCTGCAGGATCACTTTTGGAATTTGCTCTTTCAGAGATTTCCTTCCCTGTGGGACGCGTT
>Ga0233431_1003804_pt1 | contig 17312 bp, 13 predicted proteins | sample SI_118_April2016_FD_179867 | JGI IMG/M metagenome (GOLD analysis project Ga0233431, IMG submission 179867) | Seawater microbial communities from Saanich Inlet, British Columbia, Canada - SI_118_April2016_200_MG | ecosystem: Environmental > Aquatic > Marine > Inlet | place: Canada: British... | reverse complement strand
GGGAGACAATGTGAAGCTGAGAGTAGAGTTAATATCACCTATTGCAATGGATGAAGGCGTACGTTTTGCGATAAGAGAAGGCGGTAAAACTGTTGGCGCTGGTGTCGTTACTAAGATTTTGAAATAACAAGCTTCTTGAGTAAGGGTGATTTTTTATGATAGGAGTGTAGCTCAACTGGTAGAGCGCCGGTCTCCAAAACCGGAGGTTGGGGGTTCAAGTCCCTTCGCTCCTGCCAAGAAGTAGTGATTTTATATTGAGAGATATGACGAAGATACTGAGGTTTTTTTATGAGGTAAAGCAAGAGCTATTTAAAATTACGTGGCTCACAAAAAAAGAGACGCTAATATCTACTGCGGTTGTAGTAGTAGCGGTTATAATTTTTTCTTTATTCTTTTTATTGGTAGATTTTGGAGTCTTTCATTTTATTCAATTAATATTAAATATAAGGTTTTAGTTTAGGTGAAGTGGTATATATTACAATCTTTAGCGGGTCAGGAAAAAAAAGTAGCTGACACTATTGAAGAAAAAATAAAAAAAGAAGGCTTCAGCAGTTGCATAGAGGAAGTTGTTGTTCCTGTTGAGAAGATGGTAGAGGTAAGGAAGGGTAAAAAAGTTGATGTGGAGAAGAAGTTTCTGCCAGGTTATATTTTGATAAAAATGGATATGAATGACGACATATGGCATGTGATTCAAAAAATACCAAAAGTTGGAGGTTTTTTAGGAGCTCAAGGTAAGCCACAAGAAGTTTCAGAGGTAGAGGTAAAAAGAATTACAGAGCAAATTGCAACTAATGCAATGGCAAGGCAGAATGAATTGAGATTCGAAGTTGGTGATTCGATAAAAGTTAATGACGGTCCTTTCGAATCTTTTGTAGGAACTGTTGAAGGGATAGATGAGGTCAAGCAAAGATTAAAGGTATCTGTTACGATTTTTGGAAGAGCTACCCCATTGGATTTAGAGTTTGATCAGGTAACAAAAGAATAATTAAGTAGAAAATATTATGGCGAAGAAAAAAATTACTAGTTATGTAAAGATTGAAATTCCAGCAGGAAAGGCTAATCCCGCTCCTCCTATCGGTACGGCTCTTGGCCCAAGAGGAATAAATATAATGGAATTTTGTAAGGCTTTTAATGAGGCAACAAAAAGTATGGAGCCTAACAGTCCAATTCCTGTAGTTATCTCTATTTATGCAGATCGTTCATTTTCTTTTATTACAAAAACCCCTCCGGTTGCATATTTTTTAAAAAAACATGCAAAGATTAAAAAGGGTTCTTCTGAAACTAAAAAAGGTCTGAGAGCAGGTAAAGTTACCATGGATCAAGTTAGAGAAATAGCCAAGATAAAGCTTGAAGATACGAACGCTTATGATATTGAATCTGCTGCACGTATTGTTAAAGGTTCAGCTGAATCGATGGGAATTGAAGTTATAGGAAATTAAGTTTAGGAGTAAGATGATTACTGAAGAAAAAAAATTAAACGGAAAAAAACTGAGAAGTGTAAAAGAAAAAATAAACACTGATACAAAGTATAGCATCACTGATGCTATTAAATTTCTCCAAGAAAACAAAGTAGCAAAATTCAATGAAACTCTTGAAGTAGTAGTAAAATTAGGGGTAAATCCCGCTAACTCTGATCAAATGGTAAGAGGTGTAGTGGATATGCCGAGTGGCACTGGTAAAAAAATAAGAGTGGCGGTTATTACTAGCGATAAAAATGAAGAAAAAGCAAAGAAAGCAGGTGCTGATATTGTCGGTTTAGAATCAGTCATTGATGATATTAAAGCTAAAAAAATAGATTTCGATATATGCATTGCTACTCCTGATGTGATGCCTAAAATAAGTGCTATTGCAAGAATTTTGGGGCCAAAAGGATTGATGCCTAATCCTAAGTTAGGGACGGTAACAATGGATGTTGAAAAGGCAGTAAAACAAGCAAAAGCAGGCCAAGTAGAGTTTAGAACAGAGAAAGCAGGAATAATTCATGCAGGAATTGGAAAATTAAGCTTTACTTTGGATGAATTAATTGCTAATGTCAGTGCTTTATTTGAAGTTTTAATCAAGGCCAGACCATCTGGTGCTAAGGGAGCCTACCTGAAAGAAGTGTTTGTAGCTTCTACAATGGGACCTTCTTTAAAGGTGGATGTTACTTCAATAGTGAATAAGGGGTAAATTAGTGTTACGCGCAGAAAAAATTAAAGTTGTAGATCAATTAAAAGAAATATTTAGCAATCACACTGCTGTGGTTTTAGCTCATTATCATGGGTTAAATATGAAGCAAATTAGTGAATTGCGCAAGGATATGCGAGATCAAGGCATAAAATTCATGGTATCTAAAAATAGTTTAATGAAGATTGCGATCAAAGATACAGATTTTAGTGCCTTAGAAGAGCATTTAAATGGTCCAACTGTAATTGCTGCATCTACTGACCCTGTTGCAGTGACAAAAACATTAACAAAGTTTATTAAGGAAAATAAACAATTGAAATTAATAGGAGCTATCGTTGATAATAAAACGTTAGGTGTAGAAGCTATAAGAGTCTTATCGAAGATGCCTTCGCTTGATGAGTTGAGAGCAAAGATTGTATCTTTATTAAGTACTCCAGCTACATCTGTTGCTTCTGTTTTGGTTGCTCCTGCGATTAAGGTTGCAAGAGTTCTTTCTGTGTATTCAAAACAACAATAGTTGTGTATTTATAAATTATTATGAGGTATATAAATGGCGGACTTACAAAAACTAGTAGATGATTTATCTACACTAACAGTAATGGAAGCTGCAGAGCTTTCAAAATCACTAGAAGAGAAATGGGGTGTTTCTGCTGCAGCAGTTTCTATGGCAGCTCCTGTGGCAGCTGGTGCTGAAGTTGCTGCTGCTGAAGAAAAAACAGAATTTACAGTAATGCTTGCGGCAGCAGGTGATAAAAAAATTAGTGTAATTAAGGAAATTAGAGTGATCAACAGTGCTCTTGGTTTAAAGGAAGCAAAGGATTTAGTAGATAATGCTCCTAAAGCCGTAAAAGAGAACGTTTCTAAAGATGAAGCTGAAAAAATAAAAGCGCAGCTTGAAGCAGCTGGTGCTAAAGTTGAGCTTAAATAAATAAAGGATGTGTTTTAAAATGAGAAGTTGTCTCCCAAGCTTTATTGTGAGGAGTAAACGATGAAGCAAGCTGACAACATAGGTTGCTGCATTTTTCGTTTATCAATGACAATAAGAAACTAAAGCAAAAGAGTCATTTTTAAACATATTCATATGTGAGGTTTTTATATTTAATAATATGAGAACCTTCTTTGTCATGTTAATTGGTGTGTTAAAGAATGAGAAATGTTGTTCAAGTTTTTTCAACTGTCATTGCGAGGAATAAAATATTATCCACTTCTCTTGCAACGATGATGAAAAATTGGGCAGAAAAATCATTTTTAGACACGGCCTTAATTATATTTGTTCTTGGAGATAGTAAATGAGTGATGATTTGTTTATAAGAAACATTGAAAGAGAGACTCTTGGTAAAGTCGCAAATATCGAGTCAATTCCTAGTTTAATTGAGATACAAAAAAAATCATATAACGATTTTTTGCAATTTGAAGTCCCTGCCGATAAGAGAAAAAATAGAGGATTGCAAGCTGTATTCAGTTCTATATTTCCTATTAATGATTATTCAGGGAAATGTACTTTGGAGTTTGGGGGTTACCGATTTGACACTCCTCGTTACGATGTTGAAGAATCAAAACAAAGAAGCATCAGCTATATTGTTCCTTTAAAGATCATCTTAAAATTAGTAGTTTGGGAAATTGATCCCGATACTGGTGCTAAAGAAATTAATGGAATTAAAGAGCAGGAAGTACATGTCGGGGATATTCCATTTATGACTGAAAATGCTACTTTTGTGATTAATGGCGTGGAGCGAGTAATTGTTTCACAGTTGCATAGATCTCCAGGAGTATTTTTTGATCATGATAAAGGTAAAACACACTCATCTGGTAAATATTTGTATTCAGCTCGTATTATACCTTATAGAGGGTCTTGGCTAGATTTTGAATTTGATGGTAAAGATTTATTATATTTCCGCATAGACAGAAGAAGAAAGCTTTTAGTAGGTACATTGCTTAGAGCTCTTGGTATGACTGATCAAGAAATTTACGACACGTTCTATGCTAAAGTTAAAATTAGTAAAATTTCTAAAGGTTGGTCTTGTCCATTTAATTTTGATGATAGTAAATCATTTAAGCTATTGGAAGATCTGATTGACGCTAAAACTGGCAAAGTTGTTGCCGCTGCAGATTCAAGAATGAATAAGCGTGTAATAAGCAAATTAAAAAATGAAGGCCTAAAGAATATATTGCTTACTTCAAAAGAGCTAGAAGGCAGATTTGTTGCAAATGAGCTTCAGATAAAAGATGAAGATGAGAATATTGTATTACATGCAGGAGATGAACTTACACCGGAGATTATTCGAATATTAGAAGAATCCGGTACCAATTCAGTTGAAGTGCTAGATATTGATAATAGTAAGGTCGGTCCGTATCTTAGAAACACCTTAAAGGTTGATAAGAATTCTAATGAGTCAGAGTCATTAATTGATATTTTTAGAATTTTAAGGCCTGGTGAGCCTACAACTTATGAAGCATCTAAGGTATTATTTGAGTCTTTGTTTTTTGATCCAGCGAGATATGACTTATCTAGCATAGGTAGGGTTAAATTAAACGCGCGCCTTAATGTAAATGTTGATGAAGAGCACACTCTCTTTACAAAAGAAGATGTCATTAATATCGTAAGATACCTACTGGGTCTCAGGAATGGTATTGGAGAAATTGATGATATTGATAATCTAGGCAACAGAAGAATTAGATCTGTAGGTGAATTAGTAGAAAATCAGTTTAGATTAGGCTTAGTAAGGATGGAGCGCGCTATACTTGATCGTATGGCAGCTGTGGATATTGATACAGTGATGCCAAATGATTTGGTGAATTCTAAAACTCTTGTTAATGTTATCAGAGAATTTTTTGGTACATCTCAATTGTCTCAATTTATGGATCAAACTAATCCATTATCCGAGATAACTCATAAAAGACGTTTATCTGCATTAGGCCCTGGTGGCTTAACAAGGGATAGAGCAGGTTTTGATGTTCGAGATGTGCATACTACACATTATGGGAGAATTTGTCCTATTGAAACTCCTGAGGGGCCAAATATTGGTCTTATTAATAGTCTTGCTTCATTTGCTAAAGTTAACAAATATGGTTTTATAGAAAGCCCTTATAGAAAAGTTGTTAATGGTAAAATAACTGATGAAGTACACTATTTATCTGCAATGGAAGAGGCGGGGTATATAATTGCCCAAATAAATGCCGTTGTTGATTCTAAAGGTAATTTTACTGAGAGCTTGATAACTTGCAGGCAGAATGGAGATATTATTGTTTCTACCTCTGATAAAATTGATTTTATTGATGTAACACCTATGCAGCTTGTTTCTATAGCAACTGCTTTAATTCCGTTCCTTGAAAACGATGATGCTAACAGAGCATTAATGGGTTCAAACATGCAACGTCAAGCGGTGCCATTACTAATAACAGATGCTCCATTTGTTGGAACTGGCATAGAAGGAATAGTTGCTAGTGATTCTGGAGCTACAATTACTGCAAATCACGATGGAGTTGTAGACAAAGTTGATAGCACTAGAATAGTTGTTCGTTATGAATCTGGCAAAGATGGTTCGCCCGGAGTAGATATTTATACCTTACTCAAGTTTCAAAGATCTAATTATAATACTTGTATAAACCAAAGACCATTAGTGAGAATAGGAGATAGGGTTAGAAGAGGTGAAGTGATAGCAGATGGACCAAGTACAGATAGAGGAGATCTTGCTTTGGGTAGAAATGTGTTAGTAGCATTTATGCCATGGAGAGGTTATAACTTTGAGGATTCAATCTTAATTTCTGAGAAAGTTGTGCGTGATGATGTGTTTACATCAATTCACATCGAAGAATTTGGCGTTGTTTCTCGTGATACAAGGCTTGGCCCTGAAGAAATTACTAGGGATATCCCTAATGTAAGTGAAGACAATCTAAAGCATCTAGATGAAACTGGTATTGTACATGTTGGAGCTGAAGTAAAACCAGGTGATATTTTAGTTGGTAAAGTTACACCTAAGAGTGAATCTCTAATGACTCCAGAGGAAAAATTGTTACGTGCAATCTTTGGAGAAAAAGCATCTGATGTGAAGGAAAGTTCATTACATGTCCCGCCCGGAGTAACTGGTACTGTAACCGAAGTAAGGGTTTTCTCGCGCAGAGGCATTGAAAAAGACCAAAGAGCGGTGGCTTTAGAGAGGCAGCAAATTCAAAAATTGACTCAAGATAGAGAAGATGAGGTAAGTATAATTGAAGGATTTGTTTACGCTAATCTAGAAACACTCTTATTAAATCAAGAAATAAAATCTGGTCCTAAGGGCGTTAAAGCTGGTGTAGTTTTAGCTGCAGAGACATTAAAATCACTATCCAAAGGGCAGTGGTGGCAATGCGTTATTAGTAACCAGGCAACGATGGCTAAAATTACTGCTTTGAAAACAAAATACAGCACTACGATAAAAGAGATTGATGAAAAATATAAGAACAAGGTAGAAAAGATTCAAGCAGGGGATGATTTACCTCAAGGAGTGCTTAAAGAAGTAAAGGTTTTCATTGCTATGAAGCACAAATTACAGCCTGGTGATAAAATGGCTGGAAGGCATGGTAACAAGGGTGTTATATCGAAAATAGTACCAGAAGAAGATATGCCTTATTTGGAAGATGGCACGGTGGTTGATATTGTTTTAAATCCTTTAGGAGTACCTTCAAGAATGAATGTAGGGCAAATTCTCGAAACTCACCTGGGTTGGGCGTCGGTTAATTTGGGCAAAAAAATAGCAAAAATGATTGAAGGTGCCGACAAAACAAAAATGAAAGTTTTACGGGAGTTCTTACTTAAAATTTATGATGGTAATATATCAATAGCTAAAGTTATTAAGAAAGCATCTGATCAAGACCTAGAAGAACTTGCGCATAAACTGTCTAAAGGTATTTACTTTGCTACTCCTGTGTTTAATGGGGCAAAAGTCGCTGATATTGAAAGTGCATTAGAGTTAGCAGATGTAGATAAAACAGGGCAGGTTCAATTGATAAATGGTAGGACAGGCGAGTATTTTGATCGTCCTGTAACGGTGGGTTATATATATATGTTGAAACTACATCACTTAGTAGATGATAAAATTCATGCTAGGTCGATTGGTCCATATAGCTTAGTAACTCAACAGCCTTTAGGTGGTAAATCTCATTTCGGTGGTCAAAGATTTGGTGAAATGGAATGTTGGGCTCTGCAAGCTTATGGCGCTGCATATACTTTACAGGAGATGTTAACCGTAAAGTCAGATGATGTAGTGGGTAGGGTCAAGATGTTTGAATCCATTGTGCGTAACGAAAATAATTTTGAATCAGGAGTTCCAGAATCATTTAATGTTATGATTAAGGAACTAAGATCATTGTGTTTAAACATTGAGTTAAAAAGCATTAATAATTAGACAGGTTGTATAGTATGAGTAAAACGAATTTCTTCAATCAAAATATAGAGCAAGATTTTGATGCATTAAAAATTTCTATTGCAAGCCCGGAAAAAATTAAATCCTGGTCTTATGGGGAAGTTAAAAAACCAGAAACTATAAATTATCGGACTTTTAAGCCAGAGAAAGAAGGACTATTTTGTGCTAGAATTTTTGGCCCGGTTAGTGATTACGAGTGTTTGTGTGGAAAATATAAACGTATGAAGTATCGCGGAGTAATCTGCGAAAAATGCGGAGTAGAAGTTACTAGCGCGAAAGTTAGAAGGGAAAGAATGGGGCATATTGAACTTGCTGCTCCAGTTGTGCATATTTGGTTTTTGAAGTCGTTGCCATCACGCATTAGTTTGCTGCTTGATATTAATATTAAAGATTTAGAAAGAATATTATATTTTGAATCCTATATTGTAATCGATCCAGGATTAAGCATGCTTTCTGCAGGTGAGCTGCTCAATGAAGATAAATATCAAGAGGCTTTGAATGAATACGGAGAAGATAATTTTACAGTTGAAATAGGTGCAGAAGCTGTTTTCATAATGCTCAAAGCTCTAGATTTAGAAAAGCTTCAGGTTCAATTAAGAGCTGAAATAAAAAATTCATCATCAGAAACTAAAAAGAAAAAGCTTACAAAAAGACTAAAATTAATAGAAGATTTCATTGGATCCGGCAATAAACCTGAGTGGATGGTTATGCAGGTGATCCCGGTGCTGCCTCCTGAAATCAGACCTTTAGTGATGTTAGATGGCGGTAGATTTGCAGCTTCAGATTTAAATGAATTATATAGAAGAGTAATTAACAGAAATAGCCGTTTAAAGAGGCTTATAGAATTAAGGGCTCCTGATATTATTATTAGAAATGAAAAAAGGATGCTTCAAGAATCAGTTGATGCATTGTTTGATAATGGTCGTCGTGGAAGAATAGTAAAAAATACAAATAAACGTCCTTTTAAATCGCTTAGTGACATGCTTAAAGGTAAGCAGGGTAGATTTAGGCAAAATCTACTAGGTAAAAGGGTGGATTATTCAGGAAGATCTGTAATTGTGGTTGGCCCAGAATTAAAATTACACCAATGTGGTTTACCTAAGAAAATGGCTTTAGAGTTATTTAAGCCTTTTATTTATTCTAAACTAGAGCTATATGGAATTGCTACCACTCTAAAAACTGCTAAAAAAATGGTAGAAATGGAAAGGCCGGAAGTATGGGATATTTTAGAAGAAGTAATAAGAGAGCATCCGGTACTACTCAATCGTGCGCCAACTTTGCACAGGCTTGGTATACAAGCATTTGAACCAATGCTTATTGAAGGAAAAGCAATTCAGCTACATCCTCTTGTTTGCGCTGCATTTAACGCTGACTTTGATGGTGACCAAATGGCAGTGCACGTACCTTTATCTATAGAAGCTCAAATTGAATGCAGAGTGCTGATATTATCTACTAATAACATTCTTAGTCCTGCAAATGGTAAGCCAATAATAGTACCATCCCAAGATATTATTTTGGGTATTTATTATTTAACATTAGGTATTAATGGCGAAAAAGGGGAGGGGATGGCCTTTATGGATATGAACGAGGTTCATCATGCTCTAGAAGAAAAAGTTATTACATTACATTCTAAAATTAAGTACAGAGTCACTGAAATTAATAAAGAAGGTGAAGAAGTAACAAAAATAATTGAATCTACACCAGGTAGATTATTTATAATGGAATTATTGCCAAAACATCAAAATATCAAGAAAGACGCATTAGTTAATAAAGTATTGATCAAAAAAGATGTATCAAATTTAATCAATACTGTATTTAGTTATTGTGGACAAAAAGCGACGGTTATATTTTCCGATAAACTAATGGAACTAGGGTTCAATTATGCATGTAAATCGGGTATTTCTTTTGGAAAGGATGATATAATTATTCCAGCAAATAAAGGCAAGCGCGTTAGTAAAACGACAGAGGCTGTAGAAGTATTTGAAAAGCAGTATTTAGACGGCTTAATTACAATGGGTGAAAAATATAATAAAGTTGTAGATGCTTGGTCTCATTGTACAGATAAAGTTGCGGAAGATATGATGAAGGAAATTTCAGCTTCTAAAGCAGACGATTTTAAAGTTAATAAACAGCTTGGTATTAATTCCATATACATGATGGCGCAATCGGGTGCAAGAAGTTCACCTCAACAAATTAAACAGTTAGCTGGAATGCGTGGATTGATGGTAAGACCTTCTGGTGAAATTATAGAAAGGCCAATCATATCAAACTTTAAAGAAGGCCTTTCAGTGCTAGAATACTTTAATTCTACCCACGGTGCTCGTAAGGGGCTTTCAGATACAGCTTTGAAAACTGCAAACTCTGGTTATTTAACTAGAAGGCTTGTAGATGTTGCGCAAGATTGCATAGTACAAGAATGTGATTGTGGAACTTCAAACGGTCTTATTATGAAGCCTATGATAGAAGGTGGTGAAATAGTAGTTCCTATTTCAGAGAGCATCTTAGGTAGGACTTCATCAGTTAATATCAAACACCCTTCTACTGAAAAGATTATAGTAAAAGCAGGTGAACTTATTGATGAAGCTATGGTTGATAAGATTGATGCTAGTGGAATCGATGCAGTGATGGTAAGATCCGTATTAACCTGTACCTCTGTTAATGGTGCGTGTGCTAAATGTTATGGAAGAGACCTCGCAACGGGTAATTTAGTGAGTATTGGTGAAGCTGTTGGTGTGATTGCAGCACAATCGATTGGTGAGCCTGGAACACAGCTTACCATGAGAACTTTCCATATTGGTGGTGCAGCGACTAAAAGCATAGAGGTATCCAGTATCCAAGCAACTTCAGATGTTATGGTCAAGTTTGAGAATCAAAATTTTGTGACTAATACCGAGAACAAGAAAGTAGTAATGAGCAGAAATTGTGAAGTTGTCTTTTGTGATGAAAAAGATAACGAAAGATCTAGGCACAGCGTTCCTTATGGTGCAAAAGTACATTGTGAAGAGGGGGATAAGGTTTTACGTGGAACGATGGTTGCTGATTGGGATCCTTACACCATTCCTATTATTACTGAGAAGTCAGGTACAGTAACGTATAAAGACTTAGTGGATAACATCTCGTTGCAAGAAATCGTTGATGAAGAGACAGGAATTTCTAATAAGGTTATTGTAGACTGGAAACAAAAAACTCGTGGTGCAGACCTTAGACCAAGATTGGTGCTTGAAGACGAAAATGGTGATATGGTAATACTTTCCAACGGCCTAGAGGCGCGATATTTCTTACCTATTGAGGCTATCTTAAATATAGAAAATGGCGTTTATGTTCATGCCGGTGATACTATAGCTCGTATTCCAAGAGAATCAACAAAAACACGTGATATTACTGGTGGACTACCAAGGGTTGCGGAATTATTTGAAGCAAGAAAGCCTAAGGATCACTCAATAATAAGTGAAATTGATGGAATAGTACATTTTGGTGCCGACTATAAATCTAAACGTAGAATCGTTATAAAATCTAAAGATGAGTCAGTTGGAGCGGCAGAGTATTTAGTGCCTAAAGGTAAGCATATTTCGGTGAACGAGGGTGATTATGTTAAAAAAGGTGACTTGTTAATGGATGGTAATCCAGTTTTACAGGATATTTTAAGAGTTATGGGAGTTGAAGCTCTTGCTCAGTACCTAGTATCCGAGACCCAGCAAGTGTATAGATTACAAGGTGTTAAAATAAATGATAAGCACATAGAGGTAATTTTATGTCAAATGCTTCGTAAAGTGGAAATACAAAATCCTGGTGAAACCACCTTGTTAGAAGGTGAATGTATAGATAAAAGAGAATTTGAAGAGGCTAATATCAAAGCAGAAAAACAAGGTTACGCTAAAGCTACAGCAGTGCCATTACTACAAGGTATAACCAAAGCTTCGTTGCAGACCAGATCGTTTATTTCTGCTGCATCTTTCCAAGAAACCACTAGAGTTTTAACTGAAGCGTCAGTTGCAGGAAAAGTTGATCCTCTATTTGGCTTAAAGGAAAATGTCATAGTAGGTAAGTTGATCCCTGCAGGTACTGGTTTCTATTATAGAAATATGAAGAAATTGGCTCAAGAAGCGGATAAGGAGCAAGAAGAATTGCAACAACAAAAGCAAAAAGAGGCAGAACTTGCAGCTGAACAAGAGGATGAAACTAAACCGGATTCTAGTACCCAGACGCTTTCAGCTTAATGATATGACAAAATATTAGGTACAAAATTTATATAAATATATGGGGTTAAAAATATATAACTTCATTTTTTACATAAAACTAAGCAAAAATATTTTCAACTTGATAAAGAGTGTTATACTTAGTAATTAAATATAACTATTTTTGCAAATAGATGCCTAAGATAATAAAAAAAACAACAGAAGCATATAAAACAATTAGCCAAGCAAGTAAGTTAATTGGAGTTCCAGCCTATGTTTTGCGATTTTGGGAAAAAGAATTTCAGCAAATAAAACCCTACAAATATAAAAACCGAAGACATTACCTGCAAAAAGATATTGAGATAATCAAAAATATTAAAGACCTGCTTTATAATAAGGGGCATACTATCGAGGGAGCAAAAAAATGCTTACGAAGTAGGGGGGATAATAAAGATAACAAAACTTCTTCTGTTTTAGAGCTAACTACTACTTCCAGTGATCAAGTATTATCTAAGGCTATAAAAGAAGTTTTAGGAAAATTAAAGAATATACAAAAGCAATTAGTGTAGCTATACAGGATTAATCATCTCCCCATACCATATCCCAGACGAAAAAATCTTCCCAAGTTCCAGAAAAAAAAGCTTTATCAGTACAACCGATAGGGTCTGTCGCACAACCCCAGACTTTGTCAGCAATTGTTGCAAATGAAGCAACCCCGATAAGTTATTGCTGCTACTGCGAAAACAGCATTACAGCAAGTTGGACACCCTGGGTTAGGAATATCATCAAGATTATCAACATCAAACATATCAAACATAAAACCTCTATAATTTATTCTAGTATATTTTTACTTTTGTTGATCTGTAGCGGGAGTTTCTTCTGCTGTTTCTGACGATACCGGTGGTGTTTCAGTTTCTTCTGATTTTGCAGCAGGTTGTTCAGCTACGGGAATTTGCTCATCAGATGCTGATGTAGAAGGAGTTTCTTCTGCTGTTTCTGACGATACCGGTGGTGTTTCGGTTTCTTCTGGTTTTGCAGCAGGTTGTTCAGCTACGGGAATTTGTTCATCAGACGCTGAAGGAGGAGGAGTTTCTTCGATAGTTTTAGCCTTATCTTCCTCAGCAGCTTTTTTAGCCTCAGCTTCTTTCTTAGCAGCCTTAGCTGCCAAAGCCTTTTCAGCAATTACTTTTCTGACTGCATCTTTTCTATCTTTTTCGAACTGGAGTTTTTTAGGCAATGCTATTCCAGTAATTTTAAATAATTTTTCTGATTTTTCTGATGGAATAGCTCCCACAGAAAGCCAGTAAAGAATGCGTTCTTTGTTTAGTTTAACTCTTTCTGCATTATCTCTATCGAGTAATGGATTATAAGTACCAAGTTTTTCAATAAAACTACCATCTCTTGGAGCAGTAGAATTTGCAACTACTAACCAATAGAAGGGTCTTTTTTTAGTACCATGTCTTGTCAAACGTAATTTTACTGCCATATGCTTATTTTAATTTTTCCTCTTTAAATTCCACGTGTTTACGCACTACAGGATCATACTTCTTGAAAGCAAGCTTCGTTGTAAGCTTCTTAGGATTTCTCTTTTTTACCAAGTAATATCCTGTATTAGCAGTGCTAACTAATTTTACTAAAATAGTATTTTTCTTTGCCATTTTTTTTTCAAAGATTAGAGAGCTTAAAATTACACTAAAGATAGATTATGTCAAGAGGAAATACCCATGTTTAATAAAAATAATGATCTATATCATCAAATTAATCTCTAAAGGATAGAGAAGCGGCTCCTATTAACCATTTATATGCATTTTACTTACACACGACGATCGGTAGCAGCTTTTTGTTCTTCCTCTGTTTGTCGTTCTAGAGCTTCGGCTTTTGTTTTTGAGGGGGTTTTTCCTTCAGCGAAGGTCTTCTTTGTTGTTTCAGGCGTGGGTTGTCCATGTGAAGTGCTAGGTTTAACTGTTTTAGCAGTTGCATGTCCTGTCTCTTTTTCAGCGAAGGTCTCCTTTGTTGTTTCAGGCGTAGGTTGCTCATGTGAAGCGCTAGGCTTAACTGTTTTAGCAGCTGGAGGAGGTGTTGCATCTTCTACTACTTTTTGTGGAGCACCAAGCTCAGCGCGTTCTTCTACTTCCTGAGCAGGTTGATCTGGAAGTGCTTTGTCTTGCTCTACTGTTTTTTCCTTACTTCCAGAACCTGATGTTGTTCCTGTTTTATCATGAAAGGCAAAGGGAAGTAACATTCTTCCAACAAATTTTGCTGCCCCCACTACTTTATTATCATATAAATAACCGCCTAAGAATCCTGCAGTTCCTGCAGAGATCATTGCAGGAACTGTTGCAGCAAAAAATTTGACCGCAGCAAAGATCTTGAAGCCTCCTAAAACAGGAAGAGCGCCTACAGCAAGGTATGCTCCTCCAGCAAGAGTAACAGCAAGAGCGGCTCCTATTAATAATTTTCGTTTAGTAGGTATTATTTTTCTTAGAATTCCCCATCCCCTTTCTATGCTTTCACGATAGATATGCTCAGGCCTTGCTCCTTCTATCATTTTTCCTTTACTATCTTCTTCGTAATTCCATAATCTTGTTATACTAGAACGAAGAGCAAAACCAGCACCTAATGCTGCTCCTCCAGCTGTAAAGTATCCTATTGTAGAAATAGAAGTACTTAAAGAAGAAAGGCCAATAAATGCAGTTACAGTTCCTACCCCTGCTAAAATAGCACCTCCTATTTTTCTAAGACGTGATTCTTTCTTGTGTCCAGACCATGCAAGACTTACTCCCCCAATAGCCGCTCCTGTTCCTACAGCAGCAGTCATAACGCCTGTAATAGCTCCTGCACTTGTAAGAATTAAACCTACTGCTGCACCATCAATTGCTCTATCAGCTGCCCCTACACCCGCTGCCATAGCAATTGCACCTATTTCGGCGAGTTTATCTCCTAATATATTGTCAATATAACCCAAATCTTCGAAATAACCTTGTTGTATTGCTGTGATTGCTTTATCTCCAACAAATGCAGATACCAACGCTGTACTAACACCGCCAAAAGGACCTGCAAGGGTAAATCCTGCACCACCAGCAAGAGCGGCTGATAAAACCATTGAACCAACTCTTTGGCACATAAAACGGTCATTACTACCATCAGGGTTTGATGCACAGCGTCCATACCTACTGTGACCAAACCATCTTTTATGTAGTTTGTGTTGTTTTTCTTGAAGTTCATGTAGTGCTCCTTCTTTTTCTCCAATTATTCCTCGCAAGTTAGCATCTAACAATAAAGTAGTATCATCAAATTCCATATCTGTAACATCAGCCCCTTCTAGATCCGCTCTAATAAACTTTGTAGTTTTAGCTTTTGCATGGTCCAGTGCTGCCTCTTTTAAAGATGCAGCTGTAAAATTTCCTTTTTCTAAATTTGCTCCTGAAAGAACAGCTTTAGTAAAATCTCCTTTATATGCCTCAACCCCTTGCATAGCAGCTTCAGTAAGATCTGCCTCCGCTGCTTTTACTTTTGTCATCATAGCGTCTTGAAGATCTATACGTGCTGCCTTAACTTTCTTTAACGATGCCCCTGAAAAACTAGCTCCTTCTGCCTTTACATCTTCTAAAACAGATCCTGAGAAATTTCCAAATCTAGCATTAATTTTTTTAAGCATAGCGCCTCGAAAGCTTGCCTCTTGTGCCTGTACTTCTTCAAAATCAGCCTCAGTAAAAATGCCTCCGTTTGCAGCTACCTTATCTAATATTGCTTTTCTAAAGTTAGCTTGTTCGGCTCTAACTTCATTCATAGTTGCTTCTTCTAAATTTGCTCTCTCTGCCTGTACTCTTGTCAACACCGCTTCATTTAAGTTGGTTTTTCTAAAGTTAGCATCTTCTAGTATCGCATCTGTTAAAATTGCCCCTTCTAGGTTTGCATGTCGAGCATCTACTGATCGTAAAACAGCTCCTTTCAGCTTGCCTTTTCGCGCATCAACATGCTGCATATCTGCATGGCTTAGATCAGCGCCTGCGCCATTTACGGCATACATTTGAGCATGTTCCATTTTTGCATGTGGAAGTTTTGCACTCTGTATACGAGTTCTAATCATTATTGCTTTTTCAAAGTTTACACTCTCTCCAGACGCTCCGATCATATTGGTGTCGATTAAATTAGCTTCCTGGAAATTGGTTTTGCTATCAAAGGTAGCTCCCTCTAAACAAGCTCCTCTTAGGTTTGCGCCTTTTAAATCACATCCTTCCATTTTACAATAAGCAAGATTTACACCATTTAAATTTAAGCCTTGTAAATCCATACCCGAAAGATCAGCTTCTTTAAAATCTGCAATTACTACCGTGCCTGCTTCCAATGGTTCTCCGTGGCGTCCAGCAATAAATTCATTGAAAGATAGTTTTTGATCAGACTGTTTATAGTCTTCTAAGTCTTGTTTTGTCACCGGCACGTATAAACGCGGGGCTTTTGCTTGGTCAGGAGTTTGGTTTGGAGTATAGGTTGGGTCGCATATTGGATCTTTAAACCTTATCTTACATTCTCTCTTATATTTTCTTAATCTTTTTTCTTTTTTTCTTTCATATTTTTCTTCTATTTTTTTAATTTCTTGTTGTCCATCAAAATCATAGTCTTCAAGACGAAACTCTCCTTTGCCTAATTTTCCACTTGTAGCCCATTCCATCCAACCTTGTGCTTCTTTTTTTTTAGGAACTTCAGCTATCTCTTCTTCTTTTTCTTTTAAAAACTGTTCGTGTTCCTTACTTTCAAAAAGCTCCCTTTTTTTACTAAGAAATTGATCGTGATCAAATAGTGTAAAAGCATTTTTATCTTGAACAAGATCTGGATTTGCAAACCCAACTTTAACTCCATGTGATTTTGAAGTAGAAACTTGCCCTTTAAAAGAGCATTCTTCCATGGAGCATCCTCTTAAATCAACATTATGAAAATTATCAAACTCAACACTTATTCCTTCTAAGTTACAATCTCTAAACGAAACATTTTCTGCTGAACAAATAACTACATCTGAAATTTGTGTGCCTGTAAAATCACCACCGTTTATATCAATATCACCCCTTGACATTCTTTCTGCATAGAATTCTCTGTCTACATCTTGAGACCCTATATATTTTCCCAAATGATAGCGAACCTGACCTTCAGAAGGGCTTTGTTTTATTTCAGCTACAACAACCTTTCCTTGATAATCTGGATCAGCCTTAAAGCGTTCTTTCAAAAATTCATTAAAGCTTCCTGCTGCTTCAGGTGCGCCACCTTCTTTCTTGTGCTCTTTTACATACTCGTGTATTAGATCTCGCCCTTCTTTTGTGGCTAAGTCAACAGTATGAACTATTGTTTTTTCTTCCAATTCCTTAATGTGGTCTAATTCTGAGTCTTTCATTTTCATCCCTAATATTAGAATTCAATTACTAATAGTACTTGAAGCAAGTAAAGAAATGGTTAACTCCAAGATCTAGCGCAACAAAAAGCAAAAAGTAGAAGGAAGAAAGCAGAAGTGGTAACCTATCACTCGTAAAAAATAAAGAGGTTACCACAATGCAATCATATAATAGACTCACCCTAG
>Ga0233431_1003801_pt1 | contig 17319 bp, 11 predicted proteins | sample SI_118_April2016_FD_179867 | JGI IMG/M metagenome (GOLD analysis project Ga0233431, IMG submission 179867) | Seawater microbial communities from Saanich Inlet, British Columbia, Canada - SI_118_April2016_200_MG | ecosystem: Environmental > Aquatic > Marine > Inlet | place: Canada: British... | reverse complement strand
TCGTTCCATTTTCTTTTTTATCTCCTCAGCCTTTTTCTCAGCTTCATCCTTGTCCTTTCCAAGATAAGCAACATTCACACTTTTAACCTTATCACCTTCTCTAACACTCTTATTAAGATAATAATAATCATGCCCTGAAATATTCTTTTTTATGATGTACATTTTAAAGTCTTGGTTTGCTTAAAGATTTTTAAAATCTTTATCAATATGCATAACTTAGGTACTACATAATACTTTATAAAGGTTTCTTAGGGGCTACAAAATATATATTAAAAATCAAGCGCGGGCCGGGAATCGAACCCGGTTAACTCCCTCTGCAGGGGAGTGCAAGACCATTATGCGACCCGCGCGTAAAACTAAGATATATAACAGGTTTTTAAATATTAGGATTTAGAGATAATTCTGGATGATGAAATTCTCCATGGCAATTACGACAAAGTAGCTGACATTTTTTTAATTCTTTTTTTATTTTATCAATAGATCTTAATCTTAATTTTGTCCAAGAAACTTCTTTTATTTTAGGATCTCTGTGATGAAAAATAAGAGAAGCAAAATTTTTACAATAACCACAAGCCTCACACTTTCCTCCAAATTTCTCAACCATCATAATTTTCCTTTTTTTCCATTTATCAATCAAATAAGCATTATGGCAATTTTTACATAAAGATTGTATTCTTTTAGAAGTAATATAAAATTCATTATTCTTCTTATCCTCATTACATGCCGAACAGATCTTATGAGTTTTCTGATTAGGATTATCGTTCAATTTTATAGTATTATGTTTCCCAAAAGGAGAACAATCTAAACAATATTTTCTTTTACTCAAATTATGAATTTTACCCCTTATTTCACAACGATTTCCAAAAGATTTTCCACATAATTCACAAATAGGCATATGTAGTCTAGTTGAATAGAACATATAAATCTATGCCCTCGGCAGGATTCGAACCTGCGACTTCGTCCTTAGAAGGGACGCACTCTATCCAGCTGAGTTACGAAGGCATACAAAAAAACTACCAAAAATTAATATTTAAAACTATGGTTTAGGATTGAGTTTTCTTTCTCAACAACCATTTATGCTTACCTTTCTCTTCTTTTTTACTAACATGTTTTTTATGCCTTATAATTGTAAAAGCAACACCTGCAAAAATAATCACAACAAAAGAGATATAACTAATAAATTTTCCTTTTGTTTGTCCAAAAATAGCCAATCCAGTAGTGGAAGATTTACCTAAAACAACAGACTGCTTAACAAATTCATCTACCTCAATATCAAAATCATCAGAAGCTATAGCAAAATAAATATAATAAATTCCTATTAAATCTTCAACATCTATTTCGATACTTCTTGTAATAAATCCTTCTTTATTTATCAAAAATTCATCTTGAATTCTTTGATATTCATTACCTACTTCATCAACAATCCAAACATCAATTAAAACAGAATCACCAATAACATTAGTATTATCAAAATCATAATTAATTTTCAAAATATCTCCTTCTTGAACAACTTCAATTACCTTAATTTCATTCAATCCAGGAATACCTATATTAATTTCTTGCGAAGAAGAGCCCCTATCACATTTAACTTCTAGCACTCCAGAATAATCTCCTGCATTAATTTCTTCTGGAACACTTATATTAAAATCAAAATCAAAATTTTCTCCTGGAGCGATTCCCTCTAATTTATCAGAATAAACCCAAGAGCTTACCTCTCCAGTTATGATTAATTTACAATTATTTAAGAATACTCTTCCAACATTTTTTACAGTTAATATTACTTTTTCATTTTCTCCAGCGTGAGCAATAATATCTCCAACAGAAGAAACCTCTAATTTTCCAGATTGATTAATTGGAACTGCAGAACCACCACCAGAACTACTGCCGGAATCCCCACTAGAAGGAGGCGTAACTGGTGCTGAACTATCAACACTAAAACTTGAATTTATTAAATCTAAATTTCCAGCAGAGTCAATAGCCCGTAAGTAAATAATATAATCTCCATCAGTAGGAACATTCAAACTACTATCCCCACAAACCTCTAAATCTGTTTCCCCAATAATTTCAACTCCAACAGAGTTAGTCAAATTATAAGAACAATTTGTAGGAGAATTGTCTTCAACAGAAAAAGTTATAGGAATATTAGATCTGCTAGTTTTTTCTCCAGTAGGATTAGTTAAATCAAGCACTGGAGATGTAATATCAATGTAGAATGTCTTATTTCCATTAAATGCTGCATTTGCTTGACTATCATTACACCACACATTCCATAAATATTCTCCCTCAACTAATTCTAAATTAAAACTATTAATCTGTCCGCTCGTAACACTAGTATCTGTTTGATTTAATTTAAATTCCCCATCAAAATCTCCCCACAATTCACAACTATCCAAATCCACATCAATAGGAGTATAATTAAAAATTACATTTCCTTCAACATTTAAATAAATATCAATAGGATAATTAAGAACAATACTAGGGGCGCCAACAGCAACAGAAAAACTAGCAGAATCACTTACTTCTAAACCTAAACTATCATTAGCATAAACTTTCAAAGTATGATCTCCTTCAGCAATATCAAAAGTGGTATTAGCACATGAAGCAAGAGTAATGTTTTCTCCACCAAGATTATACCAACAAGAATCTAAATTATCATCTGCATCTGAAACAATAAAATCTAATGCTAAACTTTCATTATAACCATAACTTGCTCCATCTTGAGGATTTATCAAAACCAAACTAGGTGCCACATTAAGATTAGTATAATCTATATCTACTGTTTCTAAAAAAGGGCTAAATAAGCTATCATTTGTTAAAAACTCAAATTTATATTGAAAATATGAATTATCAATCAAATTCAAATCTAAAGGGCTTGTATCTGCAACATCAATCCAACTTTCCCCAGAACAAGAAGCATCATTACAGCTCCTAACAAACAAATCTAAGTTTGTTTGTCCCCTAAAGCTAGTTAGACCTTTCGGATCATTTGAAGCCGCATTATTTCCATCCCCAATTTCACTCCAACTCACACAGCCATCTATCGATTTAAAAATTCTTCCAATTGCATCAGAGATAAAACAATTATCCTCAGAATCTATCAACATTTTCATCCCATTATTAGAATATTCTGTAAAACTATCATTAATTTTATTCCAATTTACCCCTTCATCTGTTGATTTATAAATATCCTTACTAATAAGAATATACAAATTATCATTACTATCAATTTCTAAATCATTGGTTGAACTTCCTCCACCATAATTGTCTGTCATCAAAGTCCAATTTACACCATCATTAATTGAAGAATAAACATCTCCTGCCCCATCTACTAAAAACAAATCATCTGAAGAATTTATTGCAATTCCCTTAGGATCATTAGTCCCAGCATTAGCATCTCCCTGTAAACTCCAAGCTACTCCATCATTTGTTGATTTCCAAATTTCTCCAGGGCCTGTAGCAACATATAAATTACCTTCACTATCAGATTCACCAACTAACGGGGAATTACCACCAAATCCAGAATAAATTACTGAAAAATTTTCACCATTTCCTCTCCAAATTTCATTTCCAGAGTTAGATAAAATAAAGATATAATTAGAATTAGAAAACATATCGGTAGTAGCAGTTGTTCTTCCATAATTATCTATTTTTTGAGTCCAAGTAACTCCTTCTTCAGAATTATAAACATCTCCTGCCCCATCTACTAAAAACAAATAAGATCCTCCTCCAATTCCAGAAGACCAAGTTAAATTATTCCAAGAGGCATCTCCATCTGCATTAAAGATTTCTGAAGAATAAATTCCTATTTGACCCTTACCATAACTAGATTTTTGTCTTTGATATAATTCTAAAATTTCGTTAGAAGATAAACTTCTATTCCAAACACTAACTTCATCCATAGCTCCTGTAGAATAAGTATTTGATCCAATATCATGCCCTATCCTAAGGTTATTTGAAATACTAGGAATCACAGAAGGAATTGCTCCAGTAAAAGATAACGATTGTCCCTGTCCATCACTATACATTCTTAATTTATCAACATTATCTGCTTGAGTTCCATCATAAACTAATACTAAATGTTTCCATCCAATAGTATTATCACTAAAAGTTGCATAAGAATTTGTTACACCTGTTTGAATAACCCCATAAACTAAGCCACTCCCATGACGAATTAATTTCATCCTATTTTGATTATTATCTGCACATTGAGAAATATCAAACCTATCTGAAGTAGAACTCCTATAATACCATGCAGAAATTGTAAATTTTTCTAAACCTGATAAATCCAAAGAAGTATCAATATAATCACCCCCATCAAAATTTCCAGCATTATTTAATTTTCCAGAGATAAAATCAACACCATTATTTGTTCCAGAATTTCCTTCACCACTATAATCCAAAAAAGTATCATTCAAATGCATCAACAAAATATTTCCAGTCATATCAAAATAACCATCATCTCCCCTATTATTTTCTAATTCCATTTCAGATTCTGAATAATAGGTTAATAAAATTTTAGAATTATTTAATTCAACATTACTATAAACACCATTATCAAATTCACTTCCAGAATCTCCAAAGATAGCATAACCTGTAGGCCCTCCTCTAAGAACAACTAACAAACTAATCAAACTAAAACAGATCACACCCAATACAACATACTTTATCACTTCTTTTCCTTTACTCATTATTTACCATACTCCTTCTTTATTTTCAATCCAGCCACAATAATAACTACTAACACTAACGCTCCTAAAAACAAACTTACCATAGGATATTTATTCCAAAAACCATTACCTTTCATTTTTTCTAAACCAACAACATTTCCAGTTAAACTCACACCATTAAACTCCAAAGTATTTTCCTCTGTTCCATCACTAACAAAAATATCATATTCACCTTCTGGAGCAGTTAAAAGAATTTCTTTTGTTCTTCCAATCTCTAAACCAACTAATGCTGTTTCACTATGATCCCCAATAGAAATAGAAATGCCTTTTTTATATTGAACATTCCCAACATTTGTAATTATTAATTTATTTCCTTCCAAGCTTATTTCTGCTTTTTCTAATTCTCCAACATTAAACCAAACATCCTTCTTAATTACATTATAATCTGCATTAATTTTCCAAAGACCACGAATAGCATTTTCAGGTAATTCTAATGTTCTTGATTTTCCAGAATCAATAACTCCTTCTTCGATAATTTCAGTATAATAATTTCGAACATTATAATTTAATTTCCCATCAATTTTTTCATTATCATCATTATAAAGTACAATCTTAAAATTGACTTCTTCTCCAGGGGCATAATTATTATCTACTTCGATATCAATTTTCTCTGCAGAAATAGGTACAACTAATAAACTTAAAACCAATACTCCTAAACACAATAAAACCTCTCTCTTTATCATTGATATTATTAACAAATCATTACTTTTAAATATTATCTTAATTACATATACCTATGATAAATATTACTTTCTTAGGAACAAGTAGCACAGTACCAACTGTAGAAAGAAATCATTCAGCAATATTATTAAAATATAAGGAAGAGAATATTTTAGTGGATTGTGGAGAAGGAACTCAAAGACAATTTAGAAAGGCAAAATTGAATCCTTGTAAATTAACAAAAATCTTAATTACTCATTGGCATGGAGATCATGTTCTTGGACTTCCAGGATTATTCCAAACTCTTGCATTTAATGGTTATGATAAAACTCTCGAGATATATGGTCCAAAAGGAACTAAAAAATTTATTAAAGAATTATTTGAAGTTTTTGTTCCAAAAAAGAAAATAAAAACAAAAGTATATGATGTTCAAGGAAAATTTCTAAAAACAAAAGATTTTCAAATCACTGCAATGCCCTTACAACACGGATCTCCTACAAATGGATATATGTTTGAAGAAAAATCAAAACTAAGAATTGACAAGACTAAATTAAAGAAATTAAAAATTGCTCCAAAAGACAGATCAAAACTTTCACAATTAACGAAAGGGAAAGACATTAAAATAAATGGAAAAACAATCAAGTCAAAAAATATAACTTATGGACAACCATCTAAAAAAGTTTCATTTATTTTTGACACAAAAAAATGTGTGAATGCAGAAAAACTAGCAAAAGATTCTGATTTAGCAATAATAGAATCTACATTAGACAATAATGAAAAGTTAGCAAAAGAATACAAGCATTTAACTGCAATTCAAACAGCACAAATAGCAAAAAAAGCAAAAGTAAAAAAATTAATACTTACACATATTTCCCAAAGATATGAATATAGAGCAAATGTTTTAGAAAAAATGGCAAAAAAGATCTTTCCCAATACAAAAGTTGCTAAAGATTTTATGAGCTTAGAAATTTAAAATTATTCTAACTTGAATATTTTCATTATCAATATCTCTCGATAATTAATTTGTTAATCATCTGCATAGCTAAAAATATTAATAAGATATTAGTTGATTGGGTTTCAAAGCCCAGACTAACCCTAATTCTTGAGAACAGTTAACCGTGTGAATCTAATCAGGTCAAACACTCAAATTACTTTTTTAAGCTGCACTAGCTGGTGAAATAAAAATTATAGTATCTCCCCTTAAAAAGGTAAGACCCATACTTCTTTTATTTTCTCCATCAACAACTTCCTTTGCATTATCTAACACAGTATTGATGTGTATATCAAATGCTAGAAGTGTTCCAACCATTTGTCGGTTGTTCTTTAATTGAACCAACACTTCTTTTCCCTTAGCGTTGTTCAATACATCTAGTGGTCTTTCAATTCCATTAACCATAAAACAAATTCAGCTATTACCTATTTAAACATTTCGTTCATCTAGACAAATGAAATTACGCAAAGAGTCATAACATTTATAAACCATTTTTCTCCCTAATCCATATGGTAAAAGGAAGAAAAATTACTGGAGGGAAGTATAGAGATTTTAGAAAAAAGAAAAAACACTCTCTAGAAGGAATCCCAAGAAAAGTTAAATTAAGAGAAACAAAACAAAAAACAATCAAAGGTAGAGGAAAAACTATCAAAAATGTTTTATTATCAACAGATAAGGCCAATATAATCGACCCTAAAGCAAAGAAGGCAAAAAAGGCAACTATAACAAATGTTTTAGAAACACCTTCTAATCGTTTCTTAGCAAGACAAAATATCCTAGTTAAAGGTGCAATAATTGAAACAGATATTGGAAAAGCAAAAATAACAAATAGGCCTTCTCAAGAAGGAAGTGTACAAGCAGTACTTGTTCAAGAATAATTTCTAACCTAGTTTATCGTCGATAAAAGTTAACACCTACCAAAAGGTTTATAAAGCTTTTTGCATAAGCTTTATAAATATATCTATTAAAATGGCTGGAGTTAAACGATGTCCTGAGTGTGGAAGTGTAAGTCTTACCTGGGATGAACAACGTGGGGAAATTTTCTGTAATGATTGTGGAACTGTTGTCGAAGAACAACAAGTAGATACTTCCCAAGAACTTCAAGGAAGTTTTGATTCTGGAGAGAAAAAAGGACGTGGAGGAGCACCATTATCAATGCAAAAGTTTGATAAAGGACTTACTACAAATGTTGGTGAAATCTCAGACATATACCGTCTTGATGCAGGTTCAACAAGAAAATTCTTAAGATTAAAAAAATGGCAAGAAAGAGTTTCAACATCTATTGAAAGAAATTTAAGACTTGCAATGGCTGAATTAAGAAGAGTAGCAAGTTTCCTTAATCTTCCAGAAGTTGTAAAAGATGAAGCTTCAAGAATCTATCAATTTGTATTACAAAGAGGATTAGTTAGAGGGAGATCAATGGAATCAGTAATTGCTGCTTGTATATACGCTGCTTGTCGTTCTTATGATATCCCAAGAACATTAGATGAAATTTCAGCAGCATCAGATGTTGAAAGAAAAGAAATTGGAAGAACATATAGATTCATCATCCGTAAGCTTGGAATTAAAGTTACACCCTCATCACCTAAGGATTACATAAACAGATTTGCATCTGTTCTTAAATTATCTCCGAAAACACAAAATGAAGCTCTTAAAATTCTTAAAAAAGCAGAAAGTTCAGAATTAACCTCCGGAAGAGGTCCTGCAGGAATTGCTGCAGCAGGATTATATGTAGCAGCATTACTAAATAATGAAAAAAAGACTCAAAGAGAAGTTGCAGATGTTGCAGGAATTACAGAAGTTACAATAAGAAATAGATATAAAGAACTTCTAGATAAATTAGGTTTAGAAGAAAAACTTAAAATTAAGGAAGCTGAAATAAAAGCAAAGAAAAAGAAAGCAGAAAAATAAAATTTTTTCTTTAGAATTCTAACCACTATAACTTATCAATATCCTCTTGCTAATATCATCTACTCCTCTGAATAGAGAGAAATATTTGAGAGATATCTATATATTAAAGATCAAATAGTAAGTGTTTTAAACTATCAATATTTAACAATTTCATGCGGGGATGCCGGAGCGGTCAAACGGGCTAGGTTTAGGACCTAGTGGCTTAGTGCCTACAGGAGTTCAAATCTTCTTCCCCGCATTTCATAATCTCATAAAGAATATATTTTAAATTCTTCTTCACATTAGTAGATTTAAAGCGTTTCTACTTTGCTATCTTCCCATCCAGAATTCTGTTCCTTAATTTTGATAGTATATTTATCACCAATTTCCCCAATAGGCACCTTAGAATCAAGATTTATTGAGGAATCTTTTCCAGAACCAATATTTTTCCAGCCCAAGTCTGGCTCAGTATCAAGAAGTTTATCTTTTGCGTCATAAAGATAAACTTTATATTCACTAGTTTGGATAGCTTTATTTTCAATATTTACTATAACTAACAATTTATTTTTCTTAATAGTTTTTATACTCCATTCAGCAATTCCTTGAAGTTTTAATTCTCCCAAAACTTTATGTATTTCTAGTTCCATTTCATCAACATCATCAGCAGTAACTTTTTCTCCATCAATAATAAGATTGGTTGAATGTGCCTTAGATATTTCTGAGATTCCAGTTAAATAATTTTCCGCACTAAGTTGAATACAATCCGGAGATTCAGGAACATATGTTTCCTCCCGATCTGCAGGGTTTGTAGTTGGAAGATATCTTTTTCCAACCTTTTCATCAACAACCCACCCATTAAATTCACTAAATTTATATTCACAATATTCTCCATATTGTCCGGCTAATGTTCTTATCAAAACCCCTTCCTTTAATTCTCCTGAAACTTCAACAATATTCCCAGACGCATCCCTAGCATATCCTTTTTCTTTCAAAACATTTTCCCAATAAATTCTTTCAGCTAATCTCATATAAATTTCTCCTTTCAAATAAATTGCTTGAGCCCTATGATTATTAGTAGCACCCATATTTTCGACATTTGACAAATTACTTAAAATCTCCTCATAAGCATTTTCAATTCCACTAGATGTTAATTGGTTTGTAGCTAACACTTTTCCAACATCTCCTAAAACTTCAATAGCCTTACTCAAAACATCATTACTTTCGCCTTCTGTTAAAAATCCGCCAATCTTATTGAAATAACTACTCTCAATTTCATCCAAGGTATTATTCAATAATAATTTATTCTGGCCTAAAACATCCTCAACAGTACTCAAATCAACCCAACACTTAATCTTAGAATCTCCACATTCTCCAACTTCCTTCCATCTATCTACAACAGACCTTGTTGAATCTAAGTCTCCTGTTTTTTCATTAACTTGAGCACCAGGATTATTTGTTGAACAAACCCTTACAATTCCTCTCTTATATAATTCAGATTGTGCCATTTCTTCAACACCTGCTTGTAAATTAGGTTGTGCTAAGGCCAATAAACTCGGCTTCCCAGCCACACATTCACTAGCTGTTTTAATATCAGTCTCGGAAGCTTGATCTGCAGCATATTTATCCCTAATATAATTTGCAGCAGCACTTGTACTAACTTGTTTAAAATTACAGTCTTCCTTACCATTAACATTAATACATAATTTAGTAAATCCAGATACTGCAGCGAAATCTTTTGCTTCATCAACCTGACTACCTTTTGCAATATATCCTCTATCCACAACATAGTCTCCTGTACTTCTAATTAAGCCTCCATCTGAACTACCTCTTAAAAACACAGTGTATTGTGCCCCCCTATCATTCCCTGCATAAATGTGATAATACACTTTGTAATGAGATGTTGCAGGGATTGTTGCAGTATTTAATACATTCTCATCAAACCACCCAGAATATTGCTCAGGACTATCTGGTTCTGTTAACTGATCAAAAAAGTTTGCAGAGCTAGGATATCTTGCACCAACAAAAGATTTACAAACTTCTCCTCCAATCTCTTCTGTTGACCTAACACTAAATGCATTAAAAGAGTTAACAGCATAATCATTTTTAAAATAATCAATAGATGCTTGAGTATTATCGTATGCATTTTGAATAGTCATATACTCTCCGCCACCACGAACACCCTGACCTAATGCTGCTTCAAATAATCTTGGAACCCCTACTTCCAATAAAGGAACTGCTTGTTTCCAGAAAAAATCACACATGAATACACTTGTAACTTCATCACAAATTCCAATATTTTTTCCAGTATCTAAACTTTCTTGTAAACATTTTTCACCAGATTCCAAAACGCTAATCCATCCATCAATTCCAGCATGAACACCAGATAAACAAACAGGAACTTTAACTTCTGGAAAATTTGGTAAACATAAAGCCAAACTTCCAACTATACCTGATTGTATCACATTATCAACCCTATAAGCCCCTCCAAAATCACACCTTGAAGAAGGACAAATAACAGGATCACAAAGATTAAACATCAAATTACATTCTTCAGGGCTCATGAAATCGCTACATCTTCCAGATTCACCATTTTCAGCAATAGCAGTACCATATTGCCTATTAAGGATACTAACTTTTTTCTTCCCATAACCTTTAGATGCATCTTGTAATGCTCTTTGCGCTTGAGAAACAACTCTACTTGATTCTGATTGACTTAACCCCGGAAAAAGAGTGCTTGCAGGACTTCCTACATTATAATATCTACAATCATCTCCTTGTTTAAATTCAAATAACCCATTTTCACCCACATTACAAACCCAAAAGTTAACAGCCCTTCCAGAATCTTCAAAAGGTTTTCCAAAACCATTAACAACATAATCTGTCGCAGCATACCAACCATTATCATCATCAAAAGGAACAAGAGCAGGCAAACCTTTGTAAGGTGCCCTTTCATAATATTTCACAACAGCTGTTTCTTTATAGGGATTCCTATAATAACCTATATCAACTTCTTTAAATTGTGTTCCAATTCCTTCATCTGCTAAATACTTTTGAATTTTATCACTAACTGCAGGATCAACTTCTTTTGCCCCAGAAACAATACCATTAGCATAAGTCCATTTGTCTCCTGTTTTTTGTAATTCAATCAATACAGTTTCTCCTTCAATTGCATCATCTACAGTTGTAAAAGTCTGACCACTTTCAAGATGAGTCTCTAATTTTGAGCCAGTAACAAACAAACTTACTATTTTATTCCCTTCCTTAAAAGAATTTGTAAAATCAAAATCAGTCTTACCAATACTATTCATTGCAACTGCAGGAACTTCTCTTCCTAAGGAAGTACCTAAAGAAGGAATAGCACCAAAATTTTTATCCGCATAATCCCTTTTAATTCTTAACTCAATTTCATCTTGGCCTTGAGAATATTGTAATCTCCTCTTAACATCAAATAACATTTCTTTCATTTTATCTTCTTTCAATTGTCCAAGAGCTCCAGAATCTGGAAGATTACTATATGTAACCATGTCTCTCATTTCTTCAACACTTAATTCTTTTTCATACTTCACTCCAACAATGCTTGAAATATTTCCCTTACTCCCATCAGATAAAGTATATATTTTATTTTTATTTAAATCTGCAAAAGCACCCTCCCTATAAGCATCAGTAACTGCTTGAGTATCATAACTTTCTGTAAAAAAACCATCTTTTGTCTTATCACTATCTGATAAATCCTCCTCATAGATCCTATCAAACTCAGTATTCTGTTGTTCGATTATTTTCTCATAAGCTGCAACATCTCTATTAATATCATCATTACGAGCCAGTAAACACGCATCAACTGTCTTATAAGTTTCTCCCAAGTCATCTTTAACAGCCATATCTCCAGACCATTTTCTACAATTTTTATTCCAAACATCAGTCATCAATTCATTTCTTGCCTGAGCTTCTCCACTCATTCCTTTGAAAAAATTCTTAACAGTTAATACGGCAGATGTTGCAAAACAAGCAGCCTTCATTCCCTTAACAACATTTCCAAGTTTTTCATTAATATCACTCCATTTCTTAATAGTTTCTTGAAGATTCTCTATAATTTTTTTAGTTCTTTGAGGACTTAAATCAATAGCTCTCTTTTCTATACCAATTTTAAAACCAAAATCAGCTTCGGTTCTTGTCCCTCTAACTTCTGGAACAATCTCAACTTGAACTTGTTTATTAAGATTAGTTTTAGTTAATTTAACAGTAATTTGTGGAGTTAACGAAGTTGGTTTATTTATCTCTAAAGTTTCTTTCTCCCATTTCGCAGTTTTTCCAATTAATGTTCTAGAAAGAGCATTAGCTGCATAATTTACGAATTTAAAATCAGAAGCATACCTTATTTCAACAGAATCTTCTTTAATATCAATAACCTCAATTGGAATTTCTGTACCTTTAATAGTTTGCAAACTATCCTTCTCCCATTCCACATTAGTCTGTTTTCCATTCACAGTAAACATAAGTTCAGCACCCAAATCATTAACACCAGGGTTTTTTACTTCAAATAAGGAAATAAAATGAGAACCATCATCCAATGGAACCAATGCTTGTGATTCTTTAGAAACTCCGCTAGCATAAGTCATTAATTCATTTTGAACAGAATTAGCAAGATTAGCATCTGGATAAGTTTCAACAAGCTGCTCATAATAACTCCTAGCATCAACATCTAATCCAATTAATTTAGATAAATCTCCTGCACTTTTCAAACCTTGAGCAGCATAAGGTTCTGCATTATCAAGATTTTTAGGTTTTTCACTAGGATATAACTCTGATAAATCTTTGTATGAATTTATTGAATTTTCATAATATTCTTTTAATAAAGGATTTGAAGTTAATACTGATTCTCCTGATTCTTTTCCACTAGCTACAATTTCATATTCTTTCCATTGAGCGCCCGGGCCTATTAAAATTTTAAAATCATTCTCACCAAGTTTATAATCAGAATTATCAATTAGTTCCTCAGTAAGAAATTTATAATATTCTATCTCTTCTTCTTGAGCCTTATATCCTGCAGCAACATCAACTTGTGGTTTTTTAATATAATCAATAAGATCAAACCACCCAACAGACCAAATCTTACCTGGAAGACTTTTCTTACTCCATTTACTCTCTCGACTATAAGCAAAATTACTAATCCCCTTAAATTGATCAATCCCGGTCTTTGGTGCAATCAAAACCTGATAATTGTATTTTGACCCCCTATATCTTCCTGCATATGCAAGATAAACCTCTTGACCATTCTTAGTTGTAATTGACGTTGAAGTTCCCATTTCAAATTCTTTTTCCTCTAACGCATCTTTTCCAATCTTAAAACTTGCCTTAACAGGATTAATTCTCAATTCAAAACTTCCAGTACCAGTACAAGTTAGCCTAACACTTCCTCCCCCAAGTTCATTTAAAGTAATTTTACTCACCCTGCATTTTCCATCCAAAAAGCTACTTCCTTCACCAACCCAAATATCTTGATCATCAACCCTTAACCTCACAGTATTTTGTGGAAATCCTACATCCTTTAATTGTAATTTCATTCCCGCAGCACAATAATACCCTCCAAGATTAATGCTCTTAGAAGTCTCTCCCTTTTTCAAACTAACACTTGCAACTTTTTGACCCGCATCTCCCTGATAAATAGAAATAACAGCACCATCTTCATTTATTTCGCTTGCCCTCAAGTAACCTTTTCCTTGCCAAAAGCCAGAATCCCTATAATTCCTTAACCATTCATCTTCATTAGTTTGAGTTAAAAAGAAATCTTGAGTTCCAACACCAAAAATACCTTCTGAATCATAATCAATAATAGCAGTAACATTACCTTCCAAATAATCAGGCATATCATCTTCAATCTCTGTACTTTTTAATACAACAACTAAATAACCAATATTGTCTACAACAGGACTTGCTTCTAAGGTTCTTCCACTTCTTACTGCAGCTCTTGCAGGAAAGTAAGAAACACTTTGAACACCTTTAGGATAATCACCTTTAAATCTAATACTTTTAATTTTTGAAATATCAATTAAAGGATTTAATTCAACACTTGTAACCTTACAAAAAACAGGGACATTTTGTTCTTCCAATAAATCACTTCTCACTACACTTGGAGAACACCCTCCAGGAGGTATCATTAAAACCATATCTTGCCTTTGAGTACAATCTTCTTTATTAAAATCAGACCAATAATCTTTTGGATCCATGCCACTTCCCAAATGAAATTGAGGTTGAGTAAATTGAGGGTTTGAAGAACTCCCAATTACTTGATAATTACCACCAAAACCTGATTCTACCCCTCCACCAAATTGAGCGGCCATTGCAGGAACGCTAATTAATAATGTAAAAACTAAAAACATACCTATTAGAGAGACTACTTTCTTACTCATTATTTTATTTTTTACCATCTCAATCAAACAGCACCTCAACCCTATTTACTTCAATACTATTATAATTATTTTGTAAATCTTCAACCTTAGTGGGAACTCCAAAATCTGCAACATTCAAAGTTAGCTTCCTCGCCCCTTCTAATTCAGATTCTCCAATGAAATAATTTTGAGTCCCTCCTCCTGAAACAACACTAGTAACACTTTGGTCAGGGACAACCATGTCAAAACACTTCTTTTCTGTTTGTCCAACAATCCCTAGAAGCCCTGACTTAGGAACATCAACACACTTTTGAGTTGTACTTCCTCTCAAACTAATCTCAGAATCAGAATAAACATAAACTTTAATTTCATATTGCCCAACCCCTAATTCAACTTCTTTTTGGTCCGGATAAATAACAGTATTCACTCCATCTTCCTTACTAAAACTTACAACTGCTTGACTATCTTCAACAACACTTCCTTCTTTCTGAACCTCTAAACCTAATTTATATAGCCTATTCATAATAATAATTGCCTCATCTTCTTCAGTAGTTGAAATTTGATATTTTTCAGTCTCATATCCTTCTTTTTTAGCAATAATAAATCCATTAACACATTGAGGGAAATTATCTGTCAAAATAGCATCAGCACCATTAGATTCTGTTTCTCCAATACTACATTGAGTATCAAAACATTTAAACTTAATTTCAGCTTCAATAGGATTTAAACTAGTATCATAAGTATAAACACTTACTTCTGCATTTTTCTTGTTACATAATTCTGGAACAACGTCTGGCAATCCAACAGCATCTGCTGCCTCTCTTGCTTGATTCTTTTCAACTAAAACAACAACAGGAAATTGAAACATCTCACTACCAGAATATAATTGAATCAAAACAGGATATGCAAAATCATAAACAAAATGATAAGGAACATAACAGAATCCTAATATTCCTAATCCTTCTTGCAATCCTACAGGGTCTGCTCTCAATAAACCATCCTCTTCAGGCCAAACCTCTACCTTAACAGGCCAATCCCTAGTAAACATAAAATTAACATCAACATCAACTTCTTCCCCAATATCTTGTACAAAATATTCATTTTCTTTATTTGATAAATCATAATAATCTCCTTTAATTTTCACAGCAGGAACATTAGCTTCCAAAGCCTGAGTTAAATTTTCCCTTATATCATTAACTTGCCATAATTTTGTTGCACAACTAATTTCTGTTCCATCAACAGGAGCATACAATCTCAAAATATCCACACCATAGTTTTCTAAAAACATAGTTTCTTTTTGATTTTCATAAATTTTCTCAGCAATATCATAAAATTTCCCTAATCTGGAATTAACATCAACCTTATGATTTTTACCACTCCAAGTAACATCTCCAAATTTAATACTTAAATCTTGATTAACATTAACATCAATATTATTTTGAGAGATTAAACTAGAAGTTTTAGCCTCACCATATTCAATCTCAAATCCTTGTTCTGTAAATTGTTTAAAATCACATAAACTAACACCTTCATTTACATAAGAATTTAATTCTGCTTGCATTTTAGACCTACTTGGAATTTGTTCTTTTACAACGCCATTACCTGAAACATAATACCAATAACTTACAGGAATTCCTAAGAAATCTAATTGATTAGAAAAAGGCATATACTCACTACCTGGTTCAAATGTAGGGGGCTCGATATACCCTCCTTGTTGTCCCAAAATAAATGCACCATTCATAGTTTCTGCTTCAATACAACTTAAATAATAATTATATACTGGATCTAATTCTTGAGGTAAATCTGATTGAAGGATATTATCTCTAAACACAAACAGCAACCCTATAACTGCAACAATCAAAATTGCAACAATCACAAAAACAGTAACTTGTCCAACTTTATTTTTCATTTTATGAAACTTTACCTCTTAAAGTGAATAATTGAAAATTTTTAATTTTCATTTTTATCACCTTTTTTTATTTTTTCTTTTATTAACTCTATAATCTCGGTATTAATATCTTTATTAATCAAACTCTTAAATTTTTCCCAATTCTTCTCATCTTCAATTAGAAGTAAGTACTTTTTCATGCTATTTTCACCTTCATCTTTCAAAAAGATAAAATTCCCAGCTATTTAAATGTTTCTTATTAATTAACTAAATAACTTACTTACTAAGTAAATCTATTATCTCTTACTTATTTTTCCACCCTTAACCCTTCCCCAATTATCCTCCATATATTCCACATCAAAATCATCAGGATTTAATTTGGATAAATGACATAAATCATTAAAAAAATCATTAGGTAATAATCTTCTTTCAGAATAATAACTCTTAAGAGCATCATAAGATATATCAAACCCCCTCTCTAAAATGCCACGAATAGATACACAATTTAATTTAATTACAATTAAATCCAAAAATTTACGTTGTTCTCCTTGCTTAAATTTAATCCTCATAATAATTTAACACCTTTGCAGATTTATAAATATAACTGCGACACCATAACATTTAAAAACAAAAATATCACTAATTTATTAAGATGCTTAAGACATCCTAACTTAGGAAAGGTGACTTGTTAGGAAAACTTAAGTTTTCATACGAAAATGAAAGTACCCAAAAAGACAACAAGATTTTGTCCGTTCTGTAAAGAAAGAACAGATCAAA
>Ga0233431_1003797_pt1 | contig 17341 bp, 6 predicted proteins | sample SI_118_April2016_FD_179867 | JGI IMG/M metagenome (GOLD analysis project Ga0233431, IMG submission 179867) | Seawater microbial communities from Saanich Inlet, British Columbia, Canada - SI_118_April2016_200_MG | ecosystem: Environmental > Aquatic > Marine > Inlet | place: Canada: British... | reverse complement strand
CAACAGAGTAATTAGAATTATATGATATTCGTATATAGCTGTGTATCAGTGCGTTAGAGGTGTACCCGGGGCCGGAATCGAACCGGCACGGCTTTAAGGGCCGAGGGATTTTAAGTCCTAATACCAACAAGTGTAAATAATGTATAAATAGTACGTTAGAAGTGTGTGTAGAATATCGTGTACACTGTGTGAGCACTAATATCTGCGGGTTACTGTCAAATCACTACTAATCAAGCATTTACCAGCACACTGAATGAATCAAAACTCTTTGAGTATGATTGATGTCACTCTTATAGATGATAGATAATGTCATGAACTTTTATATATGTAATACTTTAATATATTAATCTGCACTATACATGAATGTTTTGTTCAATCTAAATATCCAGATACAGTACGATACTAATTATCCTGGCTGTGATTATGACAAAATGTTCACGGGTTCATGGAATCAGTAAGAGAAATATGAGGAAATATCCAATGATTCGTTCTGCATTCGTTCTTCTTTCAATCGCAATTTCCTTATCTGCTACGGTTATTAATGTGCCTGCAGATCAAACAACTATTCAAGCTGGAATAGATGCAGCTGTTGACGGGGATATTGTACTAGTCCAACCAGGTACCTACTATGAAAACATTTCATTTAACGGGAAGGACATAATTGTTGGATCTCTATACTATATTACTCGGGATACAACCTATTTGTCCCAAACTATAATCGATGGTGGAAACGCGGGAACAGTCGTAAGTTTTGTGAATGGGGAATCTGAATCATCGACTTTAATGGGATTCACGATTACGAATGGAAACTCTTCCACCCATGGTGGAGGAATAATCTGTTCAAATTCTAATCCAACTATATTTCGGAACCGCCTAATCAATAATGAGGCATCCCAACGGGGCGGAGGGATTTCATGTAGTGAATCAAATCCAAACTTGATATATCTTGAAATATCATCAAATACATCAGCTTGGGGTGGTGGTGGGATTTCATGTGATCCTAACTCATCACCTACAATAGATAACTGTCAGATTTTCGAGAATCAGGCTTCCGATGGGGGGGGGATTAGTTGTGATAACTATTCTAACCCATCAATTATTAACTGTACAATTAGAGATAATTATGCTGATGAATTTGGGGGAGGACTGAAATTATCGAGGATGACAGGGATAATAGAGAATTTAATCATCATTGGAAATACCAGCGGTTCACGAGGAGGAGGAATTGATGCATGGAATTCAAACTGTGCCCTAAAGAATGTTTTAATAGCAAACAACTCTGCGGGATCTTCTGGAGGAGGTGGGTTATACTGGGGCGATTATACTCTTTCATTAATTAATTGTACAATAGCAAACAATACCGCTGGTGGAAATTATCCAGATGGTGGAGGTATACTTTCCTGGGCATCTGACATTGAAATAGTAAACTCAGTACTCTGGAACAATGTTCCTGAATCAATCCATTCAGGAGGAGATAACCCCTCGATCATAGTTTCTTATTCGGATTTACAGGGAGGAGAGGTAGGAATATTTCAAGAACATCCTACAACGATTTCATGGGGTATGGGGAATATTGATACAGACCCCCAATTTTATAACGCTAGTACTGAAAGATATGACCCTCTAAATACTTCACCATGTAACGATGCTGGCACACCAGATACATTAGGGTTAGGCGTACCATCGATGGATATTCGTGGACATCAAAGAATATTTGACATTGATGGTGACGCAAGTGCAGATATTGACCAGGGCTGTTATGAGTACGGTGCATCAGATGTAACCGGACCACTACCGCCATTTGTTACGGTAATTCAAGAAATGCAAAGAAGCGTAACTCTTCAATGGGTTCAGGACCCGGAGGACGATATTGAACAGTTCAATATCTATCGAGGATCTACACCTGAAAATCTCACAATAATTACTTCATTATATCCACCAATAAATACGTATACCGACGAAGGGTTAGATGTTGGTGAAGAATACTACTATAAAATCGAATCGGCGGATTATTCTGGGAACGAAAGCGTTACGACCCAAGTTATGCAAATTACACCTCAGAATGAATTATATAATGTTGGTAGCGAGGCAGCAGATTTCTCATCTATTCAAACAGCAATAAATACTGTTTATGATGGTGACACTGTGCTTGTTTACCCTGGCACTTACGTTGAGAATGTCGACTTCACTGGAAAGAATATTGTCCTGGGCTCCTTGTTCCTAACAACGCAGGATACATCATATATAGCGCAGACCATAATAGATGGAAATGGGCTTCCAAATGTGGTTCGATTCATAAATGGAGAAACTAGTGCGGCCAAACTGACGGGATTCACAATTCAGGGTGGATATTATGATGGTGGCAATTCTGCATTTAATGGTGCAGGGGTACTTATTGATCAGGCAAGTCCTCACATTAGCCATTGTGTAATTAAAGATAATACGATCTCCTGGTATGGTGGTGGTATCTGTGTATGGCGGGCAAGTAGTCCGGTTCTCGATAATCTTACTCTCATCGGAAATACTGCGACAAACCATGGCGGAGGTATAGCTATACTGGATGGAGCTACTCCCATAATATCTAATTCACTTATTGCAAATAATACAACGCACGGTGGCTGGGGTGGAGGTATTTATGTGGGAGGTACTGGAGCCGCTGTTAGTATATCGAATACTACAATAGCTAACAATACGGTCACTTCAGGATATTCTAATCACTGGGGTGGGGGTATAGCAACTGCCAATATGACAACTGCTTCACTTGTTAATTCCATCGTGTGGGGCAATACTCCAAATCAATTAGATGATGAATTTGGCGTGGTGCAAAGTGTTCAATATTCGTGTGTAGAAGGAAACTACGTGGGTACTGGTAATGTCAGTAGTGATCCCAAATTCACTGAAACTAACCTTCACCTATACGCAAACTCACCTTGTATCAATTCTGCTCACCCTGACTCAATCGATTCCGATGGGACTAGAGCTGACATGGGAATATACCCATATTTAAATGATTATTCTGGTTCAGATTGGTATGTAAGTGTAAGCGGAAACGATGAAGTAGGAACTGGTGCAATCGACAATCCATTTGTTTCGATTCAGGCTGGGATGAATTTTGTACAAAATAGCCAATCAGTACTTGTAGATTCAGGTTCGTATAGCACAAACATTGACTTTGATGGTAAGATCATAACTTTAAAGGGTATTCAGGGTGCAAGTAGCACGATTCTTACACCTGCTAATCCTAATCTGCCGATCGTTAAGTTCAGTAATAATGAGACTTCGAGTACAGTTGTTGAGGGATTTAGCTTCCACAATTCGGAAATATACGGTGGTGCAATAAGTTTTGGAGGAAACTCTAATCCTTTAGTAAAAAACTGTGTGATCTCCAATACCATCTCTCATCACCCAATCACCTTTATTCATTCAGATGGAACTCTGGAGAATTGTGTGATTGCCGATAATGAGGGATACAGTCCGCTTCACTTTAATGCAAACTCCTACTCCCCAAGTATAATTAATTGTACTTTTGCGAACAATATTGCTCCCGATGCTGGTGTTGCCCAAATGTCGACAAATGCACAGCCACCATCATTCACCAATTGTGTTATGTGGAATCCAGGTGTCATTGAGCTAGATGGAAATGCTAATGTCTCGTATTCGATTGTAGAAGGTGGATACACGGGTACAGTAGTAATTGATCTTGATCCGTACTTTATATCGGGAGCAGATAGAGATTATCGTTTGCACGATTATTCACCAGGTATAGGTGTAGGAACCGGTACAAATGCACCAGTAAATGATATCGATGGTAATCCACGGCCATTACCTTCTGGGTCAAGCTGGGACATTGGTGCTTATGAAAACCCCTTTGGTACCGCGCAACACATGCCAATTACGATCCATGTTCCCGGTGACTATGCCACAATACAAACTGGACTGAATGCTGCTGAGTCAATGGATACAGTACTTGTAGCACCAGGTACATATCTTGAGAATATTAGTTTCCCACCTATAAATAATATTCACTTAATTGGCCAATATGGATCAGAACAAACGATTATTGATGGAAATGCTTCTGGATCCGTAATGATATTTAACAATGCAGGTGCCCTAGATTCTTCGACAGTAATTCAGGGTATAACAATTCGAAACGGTGGTAGCGTGGTACGAGGAGGTGGTATTGCTCTTCAAATAGATAGCCCTAAATTTCTTGATTGTATTATCCTCGATAACGTAGCAACCAATCAAGGAGGAGGTGTCTATGCATACCAATCAGATGCCATATTTGAATCATGTAAAATACTTAGCAATGATGCATACTCTGAAGGGGGTGGTGTATATGCTGAGGATTGTGGTCTTTCTATTCGTGTTAGTGAAATAAATGAGAACGTAGCTCATGCATCAAGTGGCTATACAGGTGGTGGCGGATTACGTCTTCAAAGTTCGCATATAACACTTTTTGATGTTACGATCGCATCCAACTCTACTAATAATCAGGGTGGAGGGATCTATAGTTCATTTGTATATTCAAATCCTACATCAACCTTTGACAAAGTAAAGATAATCGATAATACAGCACATGATGGGGGTGGCATTGCATTAAATAATGACAGCCCAATCATTTCTAATTCTTCGATCATTGGGAATACTGCAATTGAGAACGCAGGTGGTATTGGTTGTTATTATGAAACAACAGCACCGGTCCTGTCAAATGTTATCATTGCGATGAATTCTGCAAATAATGGTGGTGGCCTATTCGCTGTTCAACTTGCTGCTCCCCATCTATTTAACGTTGCTTTGGTAAACAATAATGCAAGTGTGATCGGTGGCGCTGCTTATTATATAGGATACTCAGAGGGTGAAATGGTCAATGTCACAGTCGATGGCAATACAGCTGGTAACTATCCAGGTGTGTACTCTATAGACTTTTCATACCCTTCCTTCCACGAATCTAACTTTATCAATAATAGTTTAGCTATTCATAATGGGGATAATCTGGTAACCCTTGATGCAGACTCATGCTGGTGGGGCGATCTTTCGGGTCCATACCACATGACAGGTAATTCTACTGGATTAGGAGAAACTGTTGAGGGAGCAATCGATATTGAACCATGGCTAGCAACACCAAATACGGATGCTCCCCCAATCCCAGCCCAAAACGTAAGTGTATCAGGAACTGGGAATGATTTTATAAACCTTGAGTGGGATTCAAGCCTGTTAAGTGATTTCGCAGGGTATAATTTGTATTATGATACAGATGAGAGCAGCTATCCATATGAGAATAGCATCGATGTTGGAGTAGATACAACATTTACACTTTCCGGACTTGATCTAGGCACGGGGTATTTCCTAGCAGTTACTGTGTACGACACGGACGGTAACGAAAGTTGGTACTCAAGTGAAGTGACCGGAACTACCCGGATATTGGAAGTCCAAAATCTTGATATAGCAGGTGAGGAACACCTCTATCATCTCGTCACACATGATCCATTTGTCACATTCGACTATTTCGATAGTATGGGTGAAACTCAATCAAACTACCATCTTCAGATCTCAACAGATTCCACATTTCAAGCCAATATCATTTGGGACTCAGGAGAAGTAGCAAGTGATGCTACATCCAATCAGTATACTGGAGGAGCCTTACTCGATGGTGTGAAATACTATCTACGAGCTAAAGTAGCTAGTGAAACGTTCTGGAGTGGGTGGGAAACCCTCGCATTTGGGATGAATACAGAACCAAGTTTACCCGTACAATTATCACTCATCGGCGATGAAGTAACCATTAGCGATGTCCTTCTAGAAATATCAAACAGTTCTGATGCTGAGGAAGATACCCTCACCTATGATTTCAGACTATATGATGCAACCCAGGGAATTCAACTTGATTCGGCCATCGCAGTTGTTCAAGATCCAGATGGAACAGAGTGGGAGATTACAACTGCACTAGTCGATAACTCACAACACTGGTGGACAGTACAAGCCTATGATGGTTATGAATACAGTGAACTTGCTGGTCCAGAGAGCTTCCTGATCAACTTTGAAAACGATGATCCTGCAGGCTTCGACCTGACCTCACCACTCCTGGACGAGTCTATCATTAACCAGTCTCCGCTTTTTACCTGGAATCCTGCAGTTGATCCTGATCCACTTGACACGGTTAGGTATGTCCTGTATCTCGATACACCTGATCCTGGTGGAGAAACATTCTATCCAGGAATCGATACTTCCTTCCAATTAGACTATAATCTTGAAGACAATACTACCTACCATTGGAAAGTGGTCGCACATGATTTACACGACTCTGAGACTGAAAGTAATGGTGGCTACCAGAGCTTTACTATTAATACATCAAATGATCTACCTGAGTACTTTGAATTACTCTATCCTGTTTGGGATGAGATGGTAGTTAACCTGCAACCAGAGTTCCTTTGGGAAGCCTCAAGTGATCCTGACGATGAGACTATCGTGATGAGGAGTAAGGGTAAAGGTCGTCTAGTAGACCAACCAGGTTCAGGGAATACAGTTCAAGTGATTACAGGGTATGATTTTTACTTGAGTACCGATTCCATGTTAACGGATGTGGTTCCCGTAGAAGTTATGGGTAGATCTTACTCTCCAATAGAGGATCTACTCGAGAACCAGACTTACTACTGGGCTGTTTCTGCTATTGATGATTCAGGTGGAGTGACCTTTACAGATACGGCATCCTTCTGGACTAATGCTGAGAACGAGGCACCAGCGGAGTTTAGTTTGCTATTACCTGTTGAAGGAGAAGTGTTGACAGTTCTATCTCCAATATTCACCTGGGAACCAAGTAACGATCCTGACCTCTATGATGGTTTTGGGTACCATATCCTGCTGGGGAGTAGTCCTGAAGATATGGATACCCTCTGGTCAGGTGAGGATACCACTCTGACTCTTGAATGGGAGCTTGATGATAACACGACCTATTACTGGTCAGTCTTTGCTGAAGACTGGACTGGATTAACAACATCCAATTCTGGTGGCTACCAAAGCTTCACAGTAAACACTACTAACGATCTACCTGAGTACTTTGAGCTACTCTATCCTGTATGGGACGAGATGGTAACCAACCTACAGCCAGAGTTCCTTTGGGAAGCTTCATCTGATCCAGATGATGAGACCATTGTGTTGCGAAGTAAAGGCAAGGGTCGTGAAGCTGATCAATCAAGTTCAGACAATAACTCAGTCATGGTTATCACTGGATACGACTTTTACCTGGGTACAGACCCAATGCTGGCGGATGTTATGCCCTTTGAAGTCCTTGGCACAAGCTACACCGCAGAAACTGATCTCACTGAGAACCAAGTCTATTACTGGACAGTGAGTGCTCTCGACGATTCAGGTGGTGTGACCTTCTCTGACACAGCATCATTCTGGACCAATAGCGAGAATAGTGCTCCTTCAGAGTTTTCCCTGCTCACACCCGTGGATGACACAGAGTCAACAACGACTCCAACATTCACATGGATACTATCGACAGATGCAGACTTTCAGGACACTTTGAACTATACCCTACGGTATGGAACAGATGTATTCAGCCAAATGGATGTTCCCAATGGGTCATCAACTCAGTTTACAGTGGTTGAACCACTTGAGGATAACACGGAATATATCTGGCAGGTTATTGCAGAGGACATTCAAGGTGCAACATTCGCAACTGAGTTCTCATCCTTCTTCGTGAACAGCGAAAATGATGATCCAGGACTCTTTAGTCTAATTGCACCCGATAGCGCTGCATGGATCACGAACTCTGATCTCATGGTGGTCTGGGAACCAAGTACTGATCTTGAAGGTGCTGACATTGAGTATGTCATCCACATGGGAGCTGATAATGAATCACTGAATCCTATCGATACGATCAATGTCAACTACTATGCTCTGCTCGCACTTGAAGACGGATACTACTACTGGCAGATTGAAGCCATAGATAACATAGGTGGCGCGCAGTTTAGTGAGATCTGGAGCTTCCTGATCAATGTAAATAATGATCCACCAGATCCATTTGCGCTCACCTTTCCCGAAGCAGACCTGGTACTCACAGTTCAGCAACCCACCTTCACCTGGGAAACCTCCAGCTCTGGAGATGTAGGGGATCATACATCCTATAGAGTAGAGCTAGGAAACAGTGCTGAGAGTATGGGTGTTATCTATGAAGGTGACAGTACCTTCTACACCCCCGAAGTGCCTCTAGAAGATAACAGTGTCTTTTACTGGCGTGTTATCGCTATTGATCTGGCCTTTGCTACCACTGTCAATGAAGGTGGCTACCAAAGCTTTGTAGTGAATACGGTTAATGATGCACCAACAATGGCAGGGCTTATCTCTCCTGACTCTGTAGTGGTGCTTTCTGATTTACCGACCTTCAGTTGGAATGCCAGTACTGATGTGGATCCATTAGATTCACTTAGCTATGAACTACACTGGTGGACTGATGTTTCAGAAATGGACTCCATCCTTACTACAGAAACAAGTGTCAGTCCAGAGACACCCCTGGCTGATGACAACCTCCAGTACTTCTGGAATGTGATCACCATGGATGCAAACGGAGGGATTGCCCATTCAGAAGAGAAGACCTTCTGGGTAGACTTCATGCCTGAAGTTCCAGCAGCCTTTACACTTCTTGGACCTGATAGTGCCAGTGCTGGTAATGGAACCCGTCCTGAACTTACCTGGGCAGAAGCGATTGATCCTGATCCTTTTGATGTAGTTCATTACAGCGTTGCCGTAGCAACAGACTCACTGATGGAGAATGTTATCTATGAGCAGGTTGCTCATGTTGAGGTCACTATTCCTGAGACAGATTTGGAGAATGATACCAGGTACTACTGGCAGGTGACTGCTATAGATGAGGATTCACTGACGACAACATCCAGTACTTGGACTTTCGATGTGGGTTATGTGGCAATCGATCAGTACGCTCAGATACCAACGGAATTTGTACTTGACCAGAACTACCCCAACCCCTTCAATCCCAGTACGACAATCAGGTATGGATTACCGGAAGAGGCAAATGTCTCACTGGTGATCTACGATGTGAGGGGACAGGTGGTTCAGACGATAACATCTGATCATCAAACAGCAGGCTGGTACGATGTGGTCTGGAATGGACACACTAGCAATGGCAAGACCATTAGTACTGGCATTTACTTTGCGAGGTTAGTCGCTGGAGATTATAGCCAGGTTGTGAAGATGCTTTACTTGAAATAAGGAAGTAAATTAGTATAAAAGTTGGTAATATTAAAAGAGCCCTGGACAATGTCTGGGGCTTTGTTTTTACCTGGAAACCAGTACGAGGGACTACGAATCCCTCGGAACTATCACGTAACACCCTATACCACAGTAATTTACAGTATTCCTGAAAACAACGTGTGCAGTTGGTGATACATTTCATCCATTTTGTAGATATATTTGCACGCTGAGTACTAAAATAATTGATTATGTATTATAGGAATGTACTAGCATTGGAGTTCAACGAATTCGACCTGGGTACCAGCATTCAACTGGGACTTTCTAATGTCGTTCATCAGTAGTTCTATGTTCTGTCTTGATAATATTTGATATGTAGTATAATCTACGCTGTGTGAACCGATGAGAGATACCTGACGGTATAGTGCCATGTTCCACGGGTTGTCACAATAGCCATATATCCTTGTAATATCCATAACTATTAGATGCGTACAGCCGTGTACTATGTCAAATATGATGTAGTTTACGTGTAAAGTAACCACCAACGACTGATGCTGGCGTGTACGTGAACCATATCGTGTAAATACGTAAGAAACTAGATCACGTATGCGCAAGACTTGGAAGTATTCGCATATAAACTAAGTTCCTCAGAGCAGATTCTGGTATTGTCCCTGCGTACGTAGGCAGAATCTAGTACTTGTAATAAACAGATGTTGAAAAGAGTGGAGTATTACCACAATGCCCAAGTTTAAAGTAGAAGATATGCTCCGTGAGTTGAGTGACCCCAATCATATAGATTTCTGGGAGCCAAATCATCCTGATACAAAAAGATACCGAGAATTGTTTACTGCTGATACGTATGTGATAGACACAGATGAATTGACATATAATGGTAAATCGATGACTGATGAACAAAGGAAATTCATCATCGGGCTAAATGAATCTGAATATAGCCAAACAATATTGAGTACGGAAGAATCTGAGTATGTACCAATACTACAGAATATTATAAAACGATTACAGAGTAATGGAATTGTTGTTGACGGAAAGTATTGGAATTTACTTAGGCAAATGGCTATGGCTATGGCACAAACGGTTTATACAAAAAGACCGAACATTCTCACTGCACGACCTGGGCTTGGCAAAACACAGATGTTAATTGCCACATTGATTGAGAAGCTAAAGATGTCTGCTGGGTACTCTGCATTTGTAATTACTGGTAGAGTAGAGGACGGGTTAAGCATAGCCGAGGAAGTTGATAGGGAGTTTAAGAAAGACATTTGTCTTGTCCGACCAACATTTGCACTGATGACCTTGAACGGAAGAACCTGCCTGAATGGTCATGTGAAAGGCGATCATCATAATTCAATCTGTCGTAGCAAGAATTGTGAACAGTATGAGTGTCCTGTAAAACCATACAACTGGTCTTTCAAAGAGTATAAGATAGTATTGTGTACCACTACATTCTTCAATATGGTGCTTGACAATGACAGTTTAGATGACGTTCTAAAGATGCCTCCAAAATATGCAACTGTGGAGTATACAAATGAGGATCGGGTACTATCTGACGATGGTGAACTTATTATAGGAAAATTCAGAGATAAACACGACTTTTGGCGTGATGACCTGTTTATAGATGAAAACCCTGGGATGATCTTTAATCCCTCGATTACGAATGAAATGTTGAACCACTGTATGGTACATCTCAGAGAATCAGAGTTTGATCAACGCCACATCAGTGAATTTGCTAATATAATGAGCATAATTTCACCTCTGATGGGTGGTAAAGAGCAATATGAATATGTAGATACAGATGAGGCGGCTCAGTCCCTAACATACGGATTTATAAAAGCCTGGAGAAGGAATTACCACCCTGATTACTATAATCTACCTGAAATTGTTAATTATTTCATTGAGGCCGGCGGGATTAGGCAGAATAGGAATAAGGGGAAGATAAAGATAATTGACTATGCAATTGGTATTCATAGATACAGGAGTATTTCACCCTTCATGACCCGAACCGTGATTCTGGATGGTACAGGAATTAAGGATCTGACGTATAGGTCGACTGATTTCAATATATTGGGGTTATCTGAAATCCGAGACTTCTCACGAGGTAAACTTCATCACTATCCATTAAACATATCAAAAAGCTTTCTCTTAAAATCTGATACTAGCGCAGACAGGATCAAAGGAGTTGCTGAAGAAGCGATTCGTGTAATAGGTGGCACTGAGGCATTGTTTATAACATACAATAGATATGTAGATAAGTTCAAGGCCCTGTTTGAGCCATATCCCAATATTAAAGTGAATCACTTTGGTAACTTAATTGGTAGAAATAATTACTCCAAATGCACCTCGGTAGTATTTGCTGGGACTTTCGACTGGGGTCCTCTGGAGTATTTCAGTGAAGTATCAGCGATATTGGGAGGGCGAATTGATTTGACGATTGTTCAGAACAAACCAACACCCTATGCCAGCGAGGAAGTAATTGAATTCTATTCAACACTTATTGCATTAGGAGTATACCAGGATCTGATGCGATGTAACCTACGTGTTGCTAGCAGTGATAAAGAAGTAAATCTTTATGTATGGAGTCACAACGATCAGATTATTGATAAAATTGTAAGTTGGCTACCTGGCATCAAAGTAGAAGTAGAATCGATACCTGATACGCTCCGTAATTCTAGACAACCCAAGTTATTATCTACTGAAGCCAAGATACTTCTGGATAAACTTAAGAAATCCATGTCACCTGCTGATTTTCAATTAAAAACAAAGTTAAGATATATTAAGATCGCAAAATACTTAGGCAGAGTACCTGACAGAATTGAACTTGAGTATGTTTGGGATGATACAAATATTGGGCATTATAGTAGAGATGTTAAACATTCTATTAAGTATCTTGAAGATAAACATTCTACCAAGTCCGTGTAGGGCTAGAATGTGATGTACTATCATCTGAGTACTTTCAAAACTGGTTAATTCCTATTTATAATTAAATTAATTATTGGGGAATTAACCAGTTTTGGAGATCTGTATTGATAATCAATATTGAAATCCTATGGAACGCCAGAAGTCATTAAGGCCATTGCATTGCCTGGTACTTTGAGTACGGAATTCATTGTCAGTACGATTAATGATGTGCTGTGTATTATTATGACGAATGTTGATCCACTGAGAGTGAACCTATGGGGTTAATCTGGAGATCGTGATAAATTACATATCTGCGGTTTTACCCGAACCTGTATTTGCATTCAGTTCAAATTTAACGTAGAACTAGCTTATCAACCTGTGAAGGTAGTCATTTCACGGCAAGTAGAGTAAATTGACGTATATCTCTATAAATACATACGTTTAGGTAGTTTCCAAAACTGGCGAATCCCTATATAGTATATTATTAACCATTCTCCCGTTTTGAACTGACATAGAATACAAGTATAGGGCAATGTAGATTATACATTCTTATTCTCGTAGGCTCATACAACACGTTACTCACTACAGAACATGGTACTGACCTGCATAGTATATCTATGTTCTTAATAGGGCTCTATTTCAATAATTATATATATATGAGAATCGCTAATAGGGGCATTGGATTCTCAGATTTCGTGTAGCAGTACCTAGTATAACAGAAAGTACATTAAGTCTAGTTCCGAGGCCCCGGCAACAAATACATAAACAATCAATAAACCATACGGGTAAGCCAGTTCGCCGTTAAACACTGGCAATACAAGGAGACATGCGCATGTCACTCCAAGCAACACCTTTGGTAAAACAACTCATCAATCTCAAGAGTAACGTCGAATCAGGTACATCTGATCGTACTGACGTGGAAAGGATCGCCGTCCGTCTAGGTTCTAGTAAACTAGGCCAACGATTACGAACGTATCTATACACCGAAGATACGCAGTTCCTGGATGTATCACACTCAGAGGCTTTCAAGGCTGTGGTGTATCGCCAAACCCATGTAACAAATGCACCGTTACGTGTGAATGGTACTATTGAAGCATCACCAGTACCAGGTACAACCGAGCTACCAGTCATTTACAGTAGGGATACATTATTTCAAGATATACTGACCCTATACTGGCAGGACGAACCACTGGAGCACTTCGAGTTTGAAGAAGGACGCCAGGAACGTGTGTTACACACACCGCTTACACTTACATGGAATGATAGAGAGTATAACCTACTGTGTGAAGCAGTGAACAAGAGCTTCTACTGGCCCAAGGATTTGAAAGTACCCAGTACGTTAGAACCTTGGCTCACATTACGTCCACAAGACAGAACGACACTGGCTACTGGGCTTAAACGACAAGGCTATATCATGGATAGTTTCGTAGGTATAGGTCTGTTACCTGAGCATGTTCATACTGATAGCATATGGGATCTAGGTGTCTGTGTATTATCCAATGAAAGGATAACCAAGTTATCTGAAGAGTTAGGACTATCAATGGATGCAACGCAGATCACGCTGTGGTTTGATGAAGGATCGTACTTCAAAGGTACTTGTGTATCTCAAACTCTCAGTGGACTAGTACCAGGCTTTTACGGTGGTATCAAACGTCCAAGCGGAAGTACAGGCGCTGCTACTTGCGTAAGTGGATCTGTAATGGACTCATTTCAATATGTACCCTGGCAGGCTACACTTAACAGGCAACAGTGCGATTACGCAGAACGTGAATTACCAGTACGGGCAAAGTTACCAGGTGCGGATACATTCATAAAGGCTGCGACAGGATTCCCTGCATACATACAACAACTGAACGATCAGCTCGTATCAAGTACTGCCAGGATATTCCGGAAGTGCGATGTGAAAGGCTATGCTGGTAAAGTTGCCATCGGCGTATCCAATGAGCCTGTTCAATTCATTATACGGGGTCCGAAACTCAAGCCACGTATACAAACGATGGCGTTCCTATTCTCACCAGCGTTACCGATTCACACGGATATTATGAAAGTACGGGTAGAGTTCATACAGGACAGTAGTCTTGATATGAACCTGATACAGTTAAACGTAGCAGACTCGAACCATGACTGGATATCAAAGTGGTACATTGCGTGGGCAGGTAGGGATACGGACGGTGATGGGATTGTACTAAGTTCTGATCCTGTAGTGCTAGATTCATCTGTTCGTTGGAATCGTATCAAGTGGTTTGATACTACTCAGTATAAATCTACAGCGGATATTAATATGGACAGTGCCAGTACTGCTATTAGGGTTGCGACAGAACGTATACGCCATTTTAGCGGTAAGGTTGGTATTTATGACAAGATTGCTCGGAGGATCATTCGTGAAGATCCAGAACTTATGACCTGGGAAATACGTGTATTACTCACCGAAGCTATCCAAAGATCCATAAGTGCCACGAAGAAAAACAGCGGTAGTGATAGATTTGAAGGGTACGGCTGGATTATGGAACATTTACCAGATAATTGTCAAAACTGGCTCTTCGATAACATACACGATAGTATTGATAATGTAGGTACTTTGGTGAAATCTACTTTGAATGCACGGAGTAAGTCTACTCCAGCTGAGTATGATACAACATATACTGAAATGCTACATGGTATGAATCAAGTAAGTGAGGTAATGCCGGCACATTATGTAGCCGCCACCGAGACGCTTGAACTACTACAGGAGTTCCCTACGGATCAATATCATAAGATTAAGGCTAGAGGTCGGGTACTATGGGCAAAATACCAGGCTGATACATCTACGGACGTAATTCGGGACGTATTGCAGTTCATTGCCAAGTCGAAACAACTCTGGCGTTCCGTTTACAGTAATGATTCTACTGTAAATCCTGGATTCAGTTATGAGAATGCCGCTGTAGTGATAAGTACTTGGGCGCAGGAGTTATCGACGAGAGTAAATACTAAGCTACTTATCGGCGCAATGGTAACGGAGTTCTCTTTGAACCTACTGAGTCACGTACTCGGGGTTGATGACCTGGAGTATGCAGGATTTATAGATGGAATATTTCTACCTGTAGCAACAGAACGATCTATCCAGTTAGGTATGGTGGGTACTAAAGGTACATTTGCATCGTTGTTAGCGCATCCGGTGTATCTATCAGCACTCACAGATACATGTAAGTACAAAATCAAGGAGGTATATCCGCTTACATCAGCTAACTGGATACTACGAACATCTCAGCGCATCAAGCAGAGTTCATATATGATCAAGTTGGTGGAGGTAGTATGATGCTGATACATAATGAACTTGAGTTTGATAATACAGGACGTCGTTCTGTAGAGTTACGGATGGAGTTACTGTACGGACAGAATATTACCGTACTCAAAGCCAAGAGCGCAATACGAGTGAGCATTGATGGGTTGATTGGTCGAGTACTTACACCAGAACAGTTACGTACAGCTTTCGGCGGGATGATCTATCCTGATTGGGGCGGTGAACCCAACACCATCTCAGAAGTAGCGCAGCTCTATCATGTAGAGACCAACCGGGCTACAAGTTATCTGATCTTCCAACAACTCTCATAGGTGCTTTTCCTCCCGAGCCATCACCATGAACCATCACCATGACCATCTAATTGGCGGACAGGTGAGATATTTCCCTGGGGCTACACTTCAAAATGCTACCAGGCGTGCCGGACAGGTTGCGATACCGGATTTACACGGACAATTTGAAGACTACGGATGTTATCCTGACATACGTAAACTCATGTAACGGTAAGAGTATAAACGTACCACAGCTCACTATGAGTAGCTCACGTATATGCCAGTACTGACAAACTGACATTGCGTAGGCTGGTGTTGGAACCCCATCACCTAAATCAAAACAAAGAATACCCACTGAATCGTAAGTACTCACAACAGGAATTACATACATACACCTGAACTGTCGCTGGTGTCTTTCGGTGGTAAGGGACAATCGTTGTACCCGTAGCGAACGTCTCTGTGTTAGGGGTCAGTTATTGTGAGGTAACTTGGCCTTTGTTATACCTGTAAGTACAATGTGACAACCGTTTAATACATAAATCAATAATAGCTAATACATGAAAGGAGTCTACCGTGACTCAAATATCAATATTTAATGTTTCAAGTGTCAGCGATACTGAAATCCTGAATGAATACGTGCGTAGGTTTACAATTCCAGCGGGTGAATCTATTAAGACTTCCAGAGAGGCTGCAGATCATTTCAGAGCTTACTTTTCTGATGGAGCGAAACGTGAGATGTTTGTCTGCTGTTTCCTCAATGGCCAGCATCAGACCCTCACTACTGAGATACTTTTCGAAGGTAGCCTAACAACTAGCGCTGTGTACCCTAGAGAAGTCATTCAGCGAGTATTAACGCTAGGTGCTGGAGCAGTCATGTTCGCACATAATCATCCAAGTAGTAGCATAACTCCATCAGCAAGTGATCGAGCAGTCACCAAAAAGCTAGCAACGGCGTTGGGCGCCATTGATGTAGAAGTCCTGGATCACATTGTAGTAGGTGGTACAGAGTACTTCAGCTTTTCGGATCACCGTTTACTGTAAACCAATAACCATTTAGGAGTATGTAATGAAAACACAAGAACGTGTTTTAGATATAGTACAACCAAGTCAACCAAATGTAGATAGTTATCCAGCGTTGTTCAGTCATGACCCTGAACAAGCTTACCGTGAAGCGCAGCGAATAGTAAACGTTGTTGCAAGCATGTGTACCGGACCAGGGTACGTAGTAAACATCCGTGGTAAACAATACCCAAAGATAGAATGGTGGACGTCAGTCAGTGCGTCCCTGGGGCTGTTTCCCCGTGTACTCTATTCAAAACGTCTAGACCGTGATAGTGAGATTGCCTACGAAGCCAAGGTTGAGGTACATCGTAACGGTCAGATCATCGCATCCGGTGAGGCTATGTGTTCTAACCGTGAGGATCGTTGGCGAAGTGCTGATGAGTATGCCATCAAGTCGATGTCAATTACTCGAGCATCTGGAAAGGCGTATAGGATACCATTGTCATTTCTAGCAGTGATGGCTGGGCTAGAAGTAACTCCTGCAGAGGAGATGCCGAGAGACGAAGTTACACAGGGAACCTTCGGACAGGAACCTAATGGTCATCAAGGCGGTATTCCAGCAAGTGCTAAACAATTGGCTGCCATAAGATCATTCATCGAT
>Ga0233431_1003795_pt1 | contig 17344 bp, 14 predicted proteins | sample SI_118_April2016_FD_179867 | JGI IMG/M metagenome (GOLD analysis project Ga0233431, IMG submission 179867) | Seawater microbial communities from Saanich Inlet, British Columbia, Canada - SI_118_April2016_200_MG | ecosystem: Environmental > Aquatic > Marine > Inlet | place: Canada: British... | reverse complement strand
AAAACGAAGTAATGGTTCCCGATCCGGTAACCGGGGAACGCTATACGTTCGACCGGTTGTCATCCGCCGCCACTCAGATGTTCTCGCAGGACGCTGTCGAGAGCGTAATCCGGCCGCTCACGAGAGATTTCGATTATGTGTACCTTTCGCAGATAAGCGTCGCGGTCCTCTGCTGCCGCCCTGGAACTCAAGGCGCTGGTCCTCTTGATCAGGATGCGTTGATCGATATGTTTGCCTCGGCACGTCAAAATGGATCGACGACAGTGCTCAGCACGAATCTGCGTTCCGGGCTCTGGGGTTTCAGCAAGGGAGACGAGCTGACCCATCCGCAGAAACGTGAGGCGAGCCGGATTTTGGACCGGATGCTCGGGCACACCGATATAGTGCTGTCCAGTATCGCGGACGAACAGGAGCTTGATTATTACGATAACGAGCATCCGCAGTACCGCCATGCGGCACGGATGCATGAGTTCGGAGTGAAGAAGATCGCCATGACAGACGGTCCGGGCGATATATTTGTGTCATGGTATGAAAACGGGGCGCTGAATCAGCAGTGGGTGAAACCGTTTCCGGTGAAAAGGGTGGAAGAGGCCAATGACGCGGGAACCGGCGATGCGTTTGCCGGAGGATTCGTGCTCGGGGACATGATAGGGAAATCGCCGGTTGAATCTGCCATGGTCGGTGCGCGTATGGGATCGGCGGCGATGAAAAACACCGGCGCGATCGTCGATCGCGAGAACATCCCCGATATTGACGAACTCGGGATGAAAGAATCTTGAGGTCACGCTGCAAAAAGATCGTGACATCCGTTACTGGTCATTTTTCCGTCTCCGACAATTGGATGGCAATAATCTCTTCCTCACCATGTTTATAGTATATTGATTTCGTCGGCTCGTTAATTTTTATATGTTTGTTGTAAATTGTTATGGTTGTTTCGGGATACACAACGTCCAGGATTTCTACTTTTGCTTTTTTGAATTCATCAATTCTGCTTTTTAGCTTTTCAATTTCGATAATTGTCTTTTTCTTTTCAATTTCTTTTTCATCTTTAATTGTTTTCACTTTATTTAACATATCGACCGTTTCTTCCGGCAGTGTTTTTTTAACGAGCTTCATTCTTATGGACTTGTGGAGTACGCGGTCAATTTTGTTTTGATTTTCAATATTTTCTGCCAGAGATTCTTTCGCGGAGTGTAGTTTTTCATTAAATTCGAGGTCGACTCCGGCAAAAAGCGCTGTGGGTGTATAATTGTCGTTTCCGGCGGTTTTTGCTATTATGCCGTTAACCGCATACGTTTCTCCGCCGACAATAAGGCCGTTTTTCTCAGTTATTGTCAGCGTGCCGCTCGTTTGAATTTTACTGTGCATGGCATATTCGCTGATATGAATGTTGCCTTTTGCGGATATGGTTTGATTTTCACAAAACTTAGCGGTCACATCTCCCTGAGCAATAATTTCCCCGTGACCCCGCCCGATAAATCCGGTTTTCAAAAGAACATTGCCGCCGGCTTCTATAACTGCATCCTCGACGACGCCATTAACCTGAACATCATCCAGGGACTTAACTTTAAAGCCGCTTTTTACATCACCGTTCACAATTACCGGGCCGAGAAAATCAATGTTTCCGGTTGAAAAATCGACATTTTCCCGAATGGTAATAACAAGTTCAACATCTACAACAGTCCCCTTAAGTTTGACACTGCCCTCGATTTCAGATAACAGGATATTTGGATTGCCGGTGTCAGCGCGGGTGTTTTTTCCGATCGGAAGCTGCGGCTGTATTCCCGGCAGAGGGGAAATTATCTCATTAAACACGGTCACGCCGTCCACACCCGGTTCGGGCGGGATTATTTCCGCAAGTTTTGCACCCTCATGAACATTCTGAATGATGTTTAATTCTTTATAATCAATATTACCCTTTTCATCCATTTTGGGCTTTATAACCGTATCAAAATAGTATATGGTATTACCGTCCTTGCCGTTCATCACTTTTTTCCCGCGGGCGACTATTATGCTTTTGTCGAATTTTTCCTGTTTGAAAATATTTTCAATTTCTTCTTCAAGAATGCCATAAGTAATCCCTTTTTCAGCGAGAAATGTTTTCAAATCCGCAGAAACAATGTCGCCGCCATTGACCGGTTTTGTAACCGCGGCATAGGCCTCATATTTGTCATCGGATATTTCGAGGTCAAAAAGCGGATTAAGCGTAATATTTTCCTGGCCGATGAGAACATATCCATCGATCTCCGCGATAAGAATATCTTCATTTTCGGGCGATACGGTAATATTTGAAAGTGTTGGAACAACCGCTTTTTGAACTTGGCGCGGAGCTATATTATCATTATAAACAGTTGTCCCGCCAACACCTTCCGCGGGATGAACGATCTCGCCGATCTTATCGCCTTTTTTCACTTTTAACTTTTTATCACGCTCAAATGAATATTCAATTCTGCCGTCATTTCCTTCTGTCGGCTTTTTCCCGGAGGCAACCGGCAGCTTTTCATTATATCGCTCGAATCCTTCGGCATTAAACATATTTTCAACTTCTTCATCATTAATACCGTATACAATCCCTATGTCAGCTAAAAATCTCTTCAGATCATCCGGGTTTAGATCGACATCATGTAAAGGTTTATTAACCAATACGTATGCCTCATATTTGTCATCGGATAGTTCGAGATCGAAGAATGGAGTAAGCTGAACACCCATATGATCGACGAGCAGGTATCCGTCATTTTCCGCGATGAGCAGTTTATCATTTTCCGGGGATATTTTTACATTTGTAAGTCGCGGTATTTTTGCGGATTCAACTTTTTGAGGATGCAGCACATCCCCCATAACCGTCTTCCCGTCAACACCTTCTGACGGTGGAATGATTTCTCCGACGGTATCGCCTTTTCTCACTTTTACGGTTTTATCGCTCTCAAAGGAGTATTCTATTTTACCATCTTCACCCTCCGAAGGTTTTTCTCCGGAGGCGATTAAAATCTTTTCATTGTATGTAATCTTTTTATCAAACAGGTCAAGGATCTCTTTTTTAATACCGGAGACGATCCCTCTTTGTGAAAGCGAATTTTTTATCTGCACCACGGTAAATTCCGGATTTTCTGTCTGGGGAATTAAGGTGATATGCGCTTCGGATTTATCTGCGGAAACCTCAATATTGACGTTAACGTCTTGTATGCTTTCATCCATTATATTCTATACCGGCGACATGATTAAGTATATTTCGAGTGCTGATGATTCCAACCGTAACGCCATCATTATCAACAATTAACCGATGAATGCCTCTGTCGAGCATAATTTTGGCCATTGTTTCGATCGGAGTATTTTCATCAACTGTCAACGGATCTGACGTCATTATGTCGTGCACTAAAATTTCCCGCTCCGGGGAGTTGTCGATCTCACTATGCTCTATATTACTTTCTAAAATTTCATGCAAACTAAAATTTAAACTTATATGAAGATCAACCTCCATGAAATAGCTTAGAATGTCATTTTTTGTGACAATGCCGATAAGCTGTTTATCTTTGTTTATTACGGGGGCACAACTAATTTTATTATCAATAAAGATTCCGACAAGATTATTTATCGACGTAGTATCTTCAACCGAAATGATATTCCGGGTCATTATATCGCCAGCTGTTTTGCTCATGTTTTCTCCTTGTTTCAAAATTTCCATAAAAAATCCAGTTTGCAGATATACCCAAAATAAGTATTTTAAAATAACACTTTGATTATGCATTGGTACTGATGAAACATATAAATTAATTTGACTATTTCAAGTAATATTTTACCTTATATATATTAAAACGGAATTATTTTGACAAATCCAACACTTTCAAAGGAGATTTGCGATGAAAAAGAACATGGGAACAATCGACCGTGCTATTCGGATACTTCTCGCTATCGTCATTGCAGTTCTGTATTTTGCCGGTTTAATATCCGGTATTGCGGCGGTTATTCTCGGAATATTTGCTGTAATTTTCCTGCTGACCAGTTCTGTGAGCTTTTGTCCGCTTTATGTCCCTTTTAAACTTTCGACACGAAAGAAATCCGAATAATTGTTGGGAAATGTATCCGGAATTATTATTTTATATTTGACGCTGAATGAAAATGTGAAGAGAAAGTAATTGGAAATTTTCACCATACAATAGAAGGATCATAGATGAAAAAATGGAATTCGATCGACGATGTGCTGGATTTTGCGATCGGCGAGGAAGAAGGTGCCGTTAAATTTTATACCGGGCTGGCCGCACAGGCCGCTAACCGGTCGATGCAAGCCGCATTCGAGGATTTTGCGCGCGAGGAGGAAGGGCACAAACAAAAACTGCTCGGTGTCAAAGCGGGCAAAAAGCTCGAGCCCGCAGCAAAAGCGGTGCAAGATCTGAAAATTGCGGATTATGTCGTGGAAGTCGATCCGAATCCGAACATGACATATCTCGAGGCGATCATACTTGCCATGAAAAAGGAGAAATCGGCATTCAGACTGTATAGCGATCTTGCCGAGGCGGCAGACGACGCGAATGTTCGTGCGCTGTTTTTAGGACTGGCCGCAGAAGAGGCAAAACACAAGCTGCGTTTCGAGATCGAATATGACGATGCGATGGCTGAGAATTAGTGCAAGCTACACTGGCTGTGCTGGCAGCACGGGCGGAAAGAGAAGAGATTTCTGATAAAGTAAAAAAGGACAGTCACGGCGACTGTCCTTTTTTTGCAGTGTAATGTAATAAATACTTGACATATAGTAAAGTATGTATTACAATATGTAACATTGCCAATACATGGGTTTTGAGTTATCCAATAAAAAAGGAGTCGCTCATGAATAGATATGAGAAAATTGCATGGTTCAATCTTGCAGTGGAAACCATATCGTTAATTACCTATGGAATTATTTTTTTGCTCCTGATGGGAAAAATTGGAGCCGCCAGAGCCTCTTTTGTGGCGTTGTCCTCATTCTCACTGATAGGCTTTATGGCTATATTCCCACAGTTTTTCAAACACCAAGACCTCGAACGGAAAGTTCCCGGCAAACGATTGAATGTTAACCATATATCATACAGTAAGATTGTTGTTGCAGCGGTTTTACTCATTATTTTTATAGCCTCTGTCTATCTCTACGCAATCCTGTTGGATGTACCTGCTGGTAACGATCCGATACATCTCTCAATAACCGTTTTGAAGATCATACTTTCGATCTTTCTCATTTCTTTTGTGGTGATGGCAATTCTATACCTGAAAAAGCAACGCCGGTTCTCAAACACATCTGATAACGTGGATACTTGCGATAGTTCTGAATATTTTTGGTTTCGTGAATCCGACATGGACGAACGCGATATTGCAATCCAGCGGACCGCATTCCTGTTCGTATTTAGAGTATTTTGTGTAGTGTACGTGTTGGGGTTTTTAGTCGCATGGTTTTGGATAGTAAACCGAGGAGAGGAAACTGTCACTATTGACATAAGTCTGCTCCCAGCGCTTTATTCTGTGCCGGTTTTGATGATACTGATGGCCTATTCCATCGTCACCATCCTTCTATACCGCCAGGGGAAATGACATGAAAAAGCCTGAAATGCAAAACAAAATACGGCGGTTCCGTTTCGATAACAATGAAATGACACAGGAAGAACTCGCAGGCCGTGTAGGTGTTTCCCGTCAGACCATCATTGCCCTCGAGGCAAGAAAATACGTGCCGTCTCTTGCGCTTGCGTTCCGGATTGCACGGGCGTTTGGTGTGACGCTGGAGGATGTTTTTCAGTACGGTGAATGAGATAAAAATATCCCGGCAGGCACAAAAAAAGGACAGTCACTGCGACTGTCCTTTTACTTTGTAAAAAAATCGATTGTATGATCCGTCATTCCGGCATGATCATGTCGCCGGTGCGGACTTCATCCTTGCCCTCGAGGATTTCCCCTTTTGACAAATGATCCGCCCAGACCTCGGTAATGTTGATCTTGCCGACCAGAATCCCAGATTCGGAGGCAAATACTCTGAACCGGTCGCCGGGTTTGACACCGTCCGAGGAGCCTGCATCGACACTTATTATGCCGTTATTGGACGATATGATCTTGAATTTCTTTTCGGCATAAAAACTTGTATCGGGCAGGGTCAATACCGCGCGGATTTCACGCTGGACCTTATTGATCGCCTCAACCGCGGTTACTCCCATGAGAGTGGTTAAAAATCTTTTCGAGCCGAAATCGAGACTGTCAAGGCTGTAAAATTCGATATCGCGCGCTCTCGGTTTACCCATAAGTTCAAGTCCGAGGCCGCTTTCTTTGTTGTCCGCCTGACCGCTTATTGTGCCGAGAGGAGATGCGTCTGCGACTCTCAGAACTCTGACATGACTCATCGAAACGTTCGTGGTGTATGATTTATATCCGCCGATAAGGACATCTCCGCCGCCCTGTCTTCTGAATTTGAAATCGTCGAGAATGCCGGATATGGCGTAATCGGCATTTAGTTTGCGCGCGATCGAAACAACCTCGAGATCGGACAATAATTTCTGATCGGATTTGCGGTTGCTGAAAAGGCCGAGGAATTTCCAGAGCACGCTTTTTTCCGGCGGTTTCGGGAGAGCTTCCAGAACGCTGTCCATGGGTACGACATGGAAATAATCGTCCATGAGCATGTCGCCGAGCATTTCGGGGACTTCCAGCCGGAGTTCCCAGGGGCCTCTGTAGCCCGAGTCATCGTAAAACGGAAGAAGGACAATACGTTTTCCGGCGCTGATAGCCACATTTTCCATGGATGTTAATGAAATCATGACTATGGTAAAAAGGAGAATACATTTTTTCATATTTTTTCCCAGCTTCTTTTTTAAAGCCAATTCAAATCAATGTTTCATTCGCAAAGAAATGAAACAGGCGGTTTTCATGTTTCCATAAAAGAATGAAACAGCATTCGATTATGGAACAACGTATATTTACTTGTCGGTGAAGTTTAATTGTCGCATTTATATTTGCCGTTATTGTCAGGACCACCGCATGTCATCGCCTGGTCAAAATACGGGCATCTGAGGTCATTTTCCTGTGAAGAGCTTTCCGATGCGTCGGATTCTTTTATGCCCACAGCCGTTCCGGCCGCGACAACTGCGCCGGCGCAGGCTGCATCTTTCATAAATTCACGTCTTGTCTGACTCATATGATTCCCCGCAATTATAGAATAAACCTGATTATTTAGCAATTATAAATATACCCATACAGTTAAAAAAATCAAGTTTTTTCGTCTCTGAAGCACATTGGATGGTGAAAGAACAGGGAAACGCACGGGATTTGAGCATCTCAAAACAGCGGGCTCTATTTTTGAGCGTTTCAGTCTGCCGGGAAATCAGGCATTATTATTACACACACGGCAAACGTCCCCGAACAACACTATGCGATTGACAATAGCGGCATTTATAGCGATATTACAGGGTAGTGCCCGGGGGCGACCTGGTTTCGACGGGGATATGTGAGGATGGGACTGCGTGCCGAGGACTCGATCAACCTCGTAAAAAGATCGAAAAAAATGTAATTGCAGACAATAATTATGCAATGGCTGCCTAAATAAAGGCAACCCGTTTCTCTCTGATTTGCCCGTTAATTGGGGAAGAAATGTCGACTTGGCGGGATAGTTCTGTGGAACGCTTTCGGTCATAGAGCGAAATTAAAGGAAAGCTGGCAGAGTTATATGTCAGTCGATGGACAAGTAACTCTGTGAGATAAAAAGTATCGACTATGCATGTAGATGTTCTTTCAGCGCGATTTTCGGACGCGGGTTCGATTCCCGCCGCCTCCACCAAAATAAGCAAGGCTGGATTACAAACAAAACAAGTGGTCTGAAAAGGGTGGGCAGGTCTGTCATTCAAGAAACATCATTTTTTTAGATGTTATCGAGTGACTATTTCTGAGCTCATATAAGTACAATCCACTCGGCACAATTTCTCCGGAATTGCACATACCGCTCCAGTTGACATTGTAACTGCCCGGCAATAGTTTTTCTTCTATTAGTGTTTTGACCCTCTGCCCGGAAGTATTATATATCGTAAGGCAATACTCATCCAGTTCCAGCACATTAAAGGAAATAGATGTAGACGAGTTGAAAGGATTAGGTATGTTCTGCTGGAGGATGAATGACTCGGGCATACCATCACTTTTGTCAAGAACCGATGTTGTTGATATCATTGAAACAGTTTTAGTAATCAAAAATGGTTCTCTTGGTGATGCAAAGTACATGCCTTTGAATTTAATAATATCTTCATGGTCATTCGAGAAAATATCATCTTCAAATGCCTTTGAGAGTGACGTGTAATATATCCCGGTTTCTACTGTCAGGTCACCGGAGTTTTCCGGGATATTAATTTTATAGTGTACTCTGTCGCTGCCTGTGCCCTCGCGTCCATTGTCACTGTTAAAATTGCTATCTTCGGAAGCATCCCCGTGAATAGCGATGTCTTCAAAGTTCAGAATAGTAGAAACAAATCCCTGAGGGGGGATTCTATTATCTTTAATGTATCGGGCGGCTTTAAGAAGTGTCGTAGTCGGCACACCGAATTCATCAGCCATAATAGTCTCGTATATTTGCACCTCGTCGTCCTGAGTAATATTGTCTCTATGTCTCTGATATGGATTTCCGGATGTGATTAAGTTGTTATCTTCATCCCATTTTCCTGAATCAAATAGTACGGCGTCATCATCGTTTGTTACAGTAATCCTGAGCCAGGCCCGTCGGCTTGGAAATCCGGTCGGGAATTTATGGCCAGATTTGTTTGTAACAGTAACGTCAAGGGAAAGCAGTTCTGCTGAAAAATCCATTTCTGTCGACAGATCAATTGCGTTATCCAACATATCACTGGCTTTTACTATTGTGCTTTCAAAATGGGATGATGAAGATGTAGTACCGAGAATCTGAGCGTTCGATTTAAATATCGTGGGTAGAAGTGTGTTTCCACCTACAAAACCATGTTCCCAAACAGGACTACGCTTTGTTTCAAGCCAGGGTGGGAGTATTGATATTCTCATTTCTTCTTCAGTATTCGGCATATGACAGAACTGGCATGATTTGTTTTGTGAAGGGTAAACACTGTTTTTCCATTCCAGATATGGGGTCTGTTCGGGAAAGCGGCCGGCAGGTTGCCCGTTTATGTCAATATACGATGTAAAGAGAGTATGACAAACTGCGCAAAGTTCTGACTGCTCAATATGAGAGGAATAGGTTGGTGTATACCCTACGTTATTTATCATTTGATTTGTCAAAGGAGTCATGTACGGGCCAAAGATTTTACGATAATTTTGAATGATGAAATGGCCGGAGAAACTTTCTTCCTCCCCTAATCCATTTGTATCGATTTGATGACACAGCGTACAACTCACACCATCTTTACCCTTTTGATCTCCATCAAGTATTTCAAATGAATACTCTACTCCCCCATCGGCGAGGTGCTGCGTTTTGCCCATCGGAGCATGACATGTCGTGCATTTGTCTTCAATCGCAGAACGGAGGGCTGGAAATTCAGTGGCTTCCGCCTGAACTTTCGCTCGCCACAAAGGATCTCTTGCTGAATTTGCCATCATAGTTGAACGCCAAGTCGTTGGTGGAGCTATATCTTCTCCTTCGGATGTTTTAAATGTACCTATTCCGGAAGTATGACAAGTTATGCAGTCACCGGAACCGGCGAATAGAGATGAGTTGAAGCTTATAAGATCCTGTGCGTTTGTTTGGAAACAACTACTGCTGATAATTATGAAAAATAAAAGAACTTTCTTTGTGTGAAGGGACATAATGTATTCTCCAATAAAAAGAATAGATTGTATAAAAAACATTGAAGAGATTAATCACCCTGAAGACAAATAGTATGATATATATTGCCTTAATTTATTGCATCAAGTATCTGAGAAATAAACAATTCCAGATTCCATGCATTCGGTTTTTGTGTCATTCCAAGGCGTACAACGACAAGATCGCGAGATGGGATTATTGTTATACTCTGTCCTTTCTGGCCCAAAGCAAAAAATGCGTCTGATGGAAGAGATGGCCACTTTCTTGTGCCATCAACTTTACTAATACCATTAATCCAAAAATGTGAGCCATAATTACCTAAACGATTTGATTGCGAAGGCGTTATACTATATTTTATCCACCCTTCCGGCAAAACTCGTTCTCCCTCCCACACACCATCCTGAAGATAAAGAAGCCCTAAACGCGACCAGTCTCTTGCCGTTGCATACATAAATGTTGATCCAATAAAAGTACCTGACTCATCAGGTTCTATTATAGCGCTTGTTGCTCCAATTTTTTGAAAAAGGGCCTGACGCGGGAAATCAAAATAAGCGCGTAAGTCACCACTAAATGTATCCTTAATAATTCGTGAGACTATATTCGTTGAACCGAATGAATACGACCATTTCTCTCCAGGGGCGAACATAAGTTTTCTCTTTGCAGAATAAGCTGCCGTATTTCCACTACCGTATAACATAAATTTAATGTCAGCCAAGGTCTCCTCTTCGAGCCCGCTGGACATTCTTAACAAATTATCCAATGTGATAGCACTACGCGGGTCTTCTGATTCTTTCCACTCAGGAACCGGCGCAGCCTCATCAAGGGAGAGCTTACCTTGTTCGATACGGATTCCAGTAAGTGCATTTATTACACTTCCGGTCAAATCATATCCGAGAAGAGGTGTATCTTTGTTGAACCCGCGGGCATATCTTTCAGCGATTATTTGCTTCTTATGCACGACAACAACAGCTCTTGTTCTTCGAGTAGGTGGGATGCTAGTTTCAGTGAACGCATAGTCGATAGCGGCGTGAAGCTTTTCTTTGTCGAAGTTCTCTGGAATTTTATCCTGAGATACTTTCTCTCCTGTCGGCCATTCAAGCTCACGAGCTCTTATTGTTTTGATCTTAGGTTGGGATACATATTGATTTCTGAGTTGAACTTCAGTAGAGTCATTCAGTATCGTAGCACCAAGACCCTCTCGAAATATCGCTCTCCTCGTTACGAACCCAAATCCCGTTGCAACTGAATGCATATTATTAAGGTCAACTTCCATATGGATGAAATTGACAAATTTTTGAGGATCTTCATTCATGACTGCGTTGGGTTCCCTATTAGAGATGAAAACACCGGAACAGAGTGTTTTTGCCCTCACACCGACTCCCAGAGAAACACGCTGCCATAGATAATAATCTCCATAAATGAACAGAATGAAGATCAGTATGAGAATCAGCCTGATAGATATTTTCATAAGATATTTCATTTGATTGACCATCCTACGTTGACAATTCATTCTCAATGATTATTGTATTATTTGTGTTAATGTGTTTAAAACAAGTTTGACACTCGAAAATACATATTAAGGTGTATTTATAGTTAAAGCAACTTCTTTCAAACCTCATTATTGATAAATTTTCTCTTATTTATAGATTGAAATAAGCCATAATAACACTATGGCGCGGGTTCGATTCCCGCCGCCTCCACCAAAAATCAATAAAACAATATGTTAACGCAAACGGCGCCGCATACTCCGGTTTTGCGTTGCTGTATTGCATTCCAACTATCTCGAATCAAATTTCAATGACACCGCAGCTATTTATATGCCGAGAATCCCGAACGAATCACGGTGCAGGATTCCTTCGATAATCTCACCGGGAATCACGGGCAGGTTCGTGTCCCTGACAATCTCATTGACATTTCTCAGCCCTTCAATGGATTCTTCCGGCACAGTGAATGGAAAATCGCTTCCGAAAAAGACTTTCTCCGAAGTGCCGTATTCGACAAGCGTCATCATGGCATTATAAAACTGCCACTGCCGGTAATACAGCGCCGACAGGTCCGCGTAGACATTCGTATGTCTGCGAATAACGGCAACTGTCTCGGAACACCATGGATGCCCGAGATGAGCGATGACGATCTTGAGATCGGGATATTTAATCGCAATTTCATCAATATGGATCGGACGGGCGTATTCAAGGGGATAGTCGGCGGTAAACGTCGTCGCCATATGAATTATAATGGGGAGTCCGTGTTTCTGGGCATACGAGTATATCCGGTGATAGCGTTTGTCTGTCGGATGAACGCCCTGATATATCGGGCCGAGTTTTATACCTTTTGCACCGAGGTCAAGATGTGTCCGTTCCAACTCATTCATGTACCCAACTTCTGCGGGATTCACACTTGTGAAAAAAACAAGACGTTCCGGAGCGAGGTCCACATGTTCTTTGACCGTATCGTTCGATATATTGAAGCCTTTCGCTCTCAGCCCGAATACGATTGATTTATGAGTCGCTGAGGTTTCACGTAAATGAATCTCGGGAGTGAATGAAAATCGTTTATTTAAACCGCCTGCATTTTCAGCGGAAGAAATTGTGGACAGCTCGACCTCTTCGGGTTTCCAGAAATGGGTGTGAACGTCATATATCATAATTGAGTCTTACCTTTCGCAATCTGTTTTTTCGGTTCTGACGGCCGTGGACAGACTACAATATTAAAAGGTTTTCCAAAATCATGCAACAACAATAAACGCTTCCGGTGTTAAACTTTCCGCAGGGTCATTAACTATTTTCATATGAATTGTACGGTTTTTGAGTTATTATCTAAAATAATCCAAGACAGGCATTTGATCGAATAGCAATTTTACCAAAGGAAGGCCGATTCATTCGGCACCCGACAGGAGGATTGGCATGAAAGCCCAAAATCAAATTACAATACTGCTTACTGTATTATTTATTCTTATTTCGTTTGTTTCGGTCCCGTTTGCCGGGGAAATCTCTACGCCGGAGTACGATGTGACCGAGGAGCTGGATGTGGAAGTTGAGATGCGGGACGGTGTGCGGCTTTCGACAAATATCTACAGGCCTGATGCAGCGGGTGATTTTCCTGCTCTTCTGATGCGGACGCCGTATGGGAACGGCGGCACTGGAAATGAGGGATATCATTTTTGGGCTGAACGGGGATATGCAGTGGTCGTTCAGGATACTCGCGGGCGATACGAATCGGAAGGGTTGTTCTATCCGGTTATTTTCGAGGCCGGAGACGGACTTGATACGCAGAAGTGGGTGTCGGAACAGCCGTGGTGCAACGGCAGGATCGGCACATTCGGCGGGTCTTATGTCGGTATGACGCAATGGATGCCTGCGATCGAGGGTTCCCCGTATATCGACGCCATGTTTACTGAAGTACCGTACGTTGAAAACTACACGGTAGCTTACCAGAACGGCGCATATAGAATGCGATTGTATTCTCTATGGTATACCATGATGACCGCTCCGTATGAATTTGACCTCAACGGATTTATAAACGGAAATATAGACAGCATGGACGTTCATTTGCCGCTTATTGAACAGGATACCGTGACAGGATGGCGTATGCCGTTTATTCGCGACGTGCTGAATCACCCCGAAAATGATGCATACTGGAAACCGGTCAGCTTTGAAGGCAAATACGGCAATGTCAAAGCTCCGGTCTATATTTTGGCCGGATGGTTCGATCTGTTTACCTCTCAGAATCTGAAAAACTTCACAGAGCTGACAAAATCATCGGCGGGAGGATCTCGACGAGCAGATCATAAAATAATTGTCGGTCCCTGGGGACATGGCGGATACAACAACAGTACCCTCGGAGATAGGGATTTCGGAGAAAAAGCCTCCGTGGAAAGCTATACCATTATGCAGAAATGGTTCGATTGCCATCTCAAGGGGATAGATAACGGCATCAATGACGATCCGCCGATACAAATATTCGTCATGGGGGAAAATGTTTGGCGCTATGAAAACGAGTGGCCCCTCGCCCGGACACAATTCACCAAATATTATTTGCACAGCCGGGGCGGCGCACATACAAAAAACGGCGACGGTAGTCTAACCGTTCAAATGCCGGACAGCGAGGCGCCCGATACGTATGAATACGATCCCTTGAGTCCTGTTCCGTCGGCTCCGGACAGTTCCGTGTTCGATGATTTTAAGTATTTCCCCATCGATCACAGCGCTCTTGAGGGACGCGGCGACATACTCGTCTATACGACTCCGCCGCTCGAAAATGACATGGAGATAACAGGGCCGGTCAGTGTGACACTCTACGCCGCAAGCTCGGCGAAGAACACCGATTTCACCGGTAAACTTCTCGATGTATATCCCGACGGGAGGGCAATATATCTTTGCGACGGGATCATCCGCGCCAGTTTCAGGAACGGGCCGGTAAATACATCGTTTATCGAACCGGGGAACGTCTATGAATACTCTATCGATCTCTGGGCGACAAGTAACGTTTTCAAAAAGGGCCACAGTATCCGTGTCGAAATATCCAGCTCCAACTTCCCGCGCTTCGACCGTAATCTCAACACGGCGCTGAACAATGCCGCGGCAACTCAGATAGTGAAAGCGGCGCAAACGGTATACCATAACAAGAAATATCCGTCACACATCGTGCTGCCGGCGATACCGGTGAAATAATCGCAAACGGCCGCTTGCTGCAATTGACAGATGGGTGTGAAGTGCGGTTGTGCCGCGGTTCCCGGACTTAACAAAAGGGTGCTGCCGTGAGCTGTAATATAGGCATTACCCTTTTATATTGACAGGCATTCCGGTCTTCGCCGATTCGTAAACAGCCTCCTGCACCGCGAGCGATCTCAGATAATCGTGCCCGTTCGTTTCAAACGGTTCGCCGTCGATCATCCTGTCGATGAAATGACTCTGGAACGTATGACAGCAGTCGCCTGCAAAAGCGCGGTCTTCGTGGTGATAGATGTGGGGCGTTTCCGGTTCGCCGAGATTCTGGATCGTCAGGCTGCCGTCCGAATAAAGGCGTATCGCGCCGCCGCTGCCCTCCACAAGAAATTCGCCGAACGTGTAGCGCGGATTGGCCTGATTGCTTTCGTTGTACCGGTTCTCGTCCCAGAAGCCCTCAACGCCGCTCCCGAATTCAAAGAGTACAAAGCCCGCGTCCTCGCCCTTAATCACCGGATTCAGTTTCCGAAGACGGCTGTAGACCCGTGAGATCTCACCTGCGAGATAACGGTACGTGTCGATAAAATGGATGCCGTTCTCGTATACGAGGAATCTCGGATAGTCGCGGAAATACGGCTGACGGTCAAGATATGCGTTCTCTCCCCAGCCATCGCCCATCCGCGAGCGGAATATGAGCGAATGAAGGTCTCCGATAGCGCCGTCGTCAAGCAGTTTTCGTATCTCACGGTACCACGGCTGAAACCGCCAGTTCTCGTGCACGGCGAATCTCACTCCTGCTTTGTCTGTGATATCGACAATAGCTTTTGCCTCGTCGAATGTGGGCGCGAGCGGTTTCTGGCAGATTATGTCGATCCCCATTTCCGCGGCTGCCGTACACATGTCAAGATGCGTGTCCGGCGGAGTGATAATATCGACGAAATCGGGCTTTTCGCGTTCGAGCATTTCACGGTAGTCGGTATAATGATTCGGGATGCCGAACTTCTTCATGATCGGCTCGGCGCGCTCCATGCTACGGTTGGACATGGCGGCGACTGTGACCTCCGGGATGCGGTTCCATGCGTCATATTGAAAGGTGCTGAAATATCCTGCGCCGATACAGACGCACTTATACTGTTTCATTACGAGTCCTCCAATGCGCGGGTTGGGTCGATGAACAGCCACATGACGACAGCAAGCACGTTCAGTCCTGCTCCCACATAGAAAAACGGTTCGACAGATCCTGTCCAGGCCTGAAAATAGGGGAATGCGAGCGCGGTAAGGAATGCGCCGATGTTTCCAGCCATATTCATTGTGCCCGATACTGCGCCGGCTCTGCTTTTCCCTATATCGATGCAGAGCGACCATGAGGGGGGCAGAGTCATATCGGCGCCGAAAATCGCGATCGATAGGCAGGCGATTGCACCGAATGCCGATTCCATCCTGATGCTTGCGAGAAGTCCCAGTGAGGCGAGTGTAAATCCGGTGATAGCGACGCCTTTTCTGGAGAGCGACCAATGTCCCTTATTGTATATCTTATCGACCATCCAGCCGGAGAACCAGTTCCCGAAACCGCCGAAAAGGAGCGGGAGCGAGGCGTAGAATCCGGCTTCGACCATATCGAGTCCGTATCTCGCTTTTACATGCGGGTACAGCCACGAGAGACAGAAAAAGAACGTGAAATTGCTCGCGAAATACTGTCCCATTGTCATCCACATGTTCCTGGAGCCGAGCAAGGTTCCTGCCGACAGCTTTTTCGGTGTTGCCGCTGTGCTTTCGGATGTTTGACGGTGTTCGATAATATAGGTTCGCTCTTCATCGGAAAGGCCGGGGTGTTCTATGGGATCGTCCCTGAACCACATATAAAATAAGAGCGCCCAGAATAGTCCGAATGCGCAAAGTACAATGAAACTTGCTTTCCATCCGAATGACTGAATCATCCACGCCACAACCGGAAGTGCAAATGCCGCGCCGAATCGCGAGCCGGAGAAATTGATCCCCTGCACCCGACCGCGCTCGGACATTGGTATCCATGAAAATGTGGCGCGCGCCATATTGGGAAACGCGCCCGCTTCACCTGCGCCGAAAAGAAACCTGACAATAAGCATCGACGTATAGTTGAATGCCGCTGCGGTAAGTCCGGTTAAAATCGACCACACTCCGACAACGATCGAGAGTACGCGCCGGGGACCGAACCGGTCCGCCAGAAGCCCCGAGGGCACCTGGAACAATGCATATCCGAGCGCAAAAGCCGACATGACCCACCCCATCTGAGTATCGGAGAAACCCAGCGACTCGGCAACAGGTTCTTTCGCGGCGGAAATACAAATTCGATCGATATAGAGAAGCACCGAAAGGAGGAATGTCAGCGTGACGAGCAAATATCGTTTCGGGATCGGTTTCATGAAAGCGTTTCTCCTTACGATGAGGTTCTATTTGTCATTATGTCCTTGTGCCGCGAGTTCTTTTACTACCGTTGTCAGCGCATCGACTCCGCCGACATTTCCGGGGAAAACAATATAGGGCACTCCCGGGGCAAGACTCTCTTTACCGAGCCGCCATACCGGAATCCCGGGGAGTATCTGGCCAAGCACCAGGGCCCGTTTCATACGGAGAGCATCGGTGGCGATATCGCTTGAGGTGATCCCGCCTTTTGCAATGATATAGCGGGCATTTCCGGCAACCGCACGTACGATCCGTACAAGCGCCGTGGAAACTTGATTTCCGATCGCAAGGCTCGATTCCGCGTCGTGCCCCTGCGCAAGGTCGCGGCTTGTATAGACTGCCATATCTTTGCCGTCCGCGAGCGCCTGTTCGACAATTGAAGATACCCGCCCGATCTCGCCGTCCGGGTCATCTCCGAGAAGCTGCGGAACGTTCAATTCAACAAAACCGATATCGTTGTTGCAGATCAGATGTTCGA